>CEUT01004647.1_pt1 | contig 14842 bp, 7 predicted proteins | sample 531401 | NCBI WGS metagenome assembly CEUT01 (sample SAMEA2622821, study PRJEB7988) | marine metagenome | biome: marine biome (ENVO:00000447); feature: surface water layer (ENVO:00002042); material: "saline water (ENVO:00002010), including plankton (ENVO:xxxxxxxx)" | depth 5 m | reverse complement strand
TATGAAGCTTTTCCTGTAATATCTTGGTCTGGGTATCTTAATTCAAAGATTACATTTTTTGGTGCTTTATAGTATGTAGCATCGTTACTGATGACATCATCCATAATAAAAGGTATAGAAGTGTAGCCTGGTCCATCATTTGATGACCTGTTGTTTACTTTAACCTTAACAACATCAATTATTCCTTCTGTTTTAGAAAGAATATTAAATATGTCATTTATATATATTGGCTCTCCAATATAAAATTTTTCACTATATTGAAATTTAAGCCTATCTACAGCATCAGCTAATACGCCAGTGGTATCATATCTGTTGTCTGTTTTTACTTCAAAATCAATAGCAAAATTTACTATTTTAGCATCGTTAATTTTAACAATATCATTTATTGAACTATATTGTTCCAACCAAGATTTTAAATTTTGTTTTGCCAATGTTTCGGTCTGAGTTAAAACACCCTCATTGTTCTCAGAAATAACATACATGACTAATTCTTTATTAGTAGCAAAAGGATTGTTTATAATATTAACTCTTTTTAAAGAACCAAATTTATTTGGCATATTATATGCTATTGCTTCATAATCTTGTTTAGTTACTGCTCGATTTTGAGTAGCGAAAAAATTCTTTGATCTTACTTTTAACTCATCACTAGTAACAGACAATTGAGGTGCCACTAACGGTTTTTCATTAGAACACTCTACACTATTTTTTACAGTTGCTACTGTTGTGGCAATTAGGTTTTGTTCATTCATAAATTTAAAATCAGCTGTCTGGACTGTTTTAATAGTATTTGCAGCAGATGATGGATTGGCTCTGTCGTTTTTTTTGTAAGTTATAGTCAGTATTGTACCTTGTGGAGATATACCTAATTTATCTGTTCCTAATAATTTAGTGGGATCAATAGCTGTATGGGTTATGTGATCTTTAGCATGCATTTTTATAGCTACTTTTGAAGGATCTGCTAATCCAGAATCATCATCATTATCACTACCAAAACCAAACTGTAAAAAAGTGCTATTGTTTTCTTGCATTACTGTAAATCTTCTAGCAGTTACAAAAGGTTTTATGATAGATCTGACACCATCAGTTAGGGCATTTTGATTTGTTGTTTCAATAAAGACTGTTTCTTGACTTAAGTAATCTACTTCATAAAATATATTACCCTCTGAATCTTCTACTTTTATTATTTCTGTTACTGAACCGTCATCAACTCTTACCTTTCTAAATTTTTCAAATGTCGCTTCTGTTAAATCAACGTCTGTTGATAATATTTTGCCAGAACTTACCATTCCATATGCTCTTACGGCAAATTCTTGTGTCCCACCATCTTGTGTAAATGTGGCTCCTATAAAATCATTTTCAGGAGCACCAAAATTTACGTCCTCTAAAAGAGTGTATGTTGATCCGTTTGCAGAAACTATTTGTGCTCCTTTTTTTAATATAGGTAAGTAATCTGTATCGGGTGCGTTTCCTTCAACTATTGATGGAACTTTTATAAAAAATGCTACAATCCCTTCAGCAACTGGGACTCCAGTAAACTTATAACCTAAATTTTTAGCATGTTTTCTGATATTAGAAAATTCTAAAGCAGAATCTAAAAAACTTTCATTAACAGAGTAATCTAAATAATAAGATAACACGTCTCCAACGTATGCTACTGTATCAAACACCAAAGAACCAAAGGAAGCTTCTGAAAAGTCATTGTAATCGTCTGGGTAATATCTTTTAGCATGTTCGATTAAATCTTGTTTTATAGTAGTAAATTCTCTACTTGTATATTTTATAGGCACATTTTTTTGTTTTGGCATATCGAGACCCTCACAGAATAAATAGATTATTACAGTAAAAACTATAGATCTGCTAAAGAAAGTGATAAATCAAAATATTCTATAATTGTTGGGTTTTTTATTTCATATGCAATTGATATGTTTAAACCCTGTCCGTCATAAAATGTTTCTACATTTACATTGTAGCTACTTAGCCAAGGTAGATATTTAGATATTTGATTAGATATGTTACTTTGTATAATTGCACTAGTATTTTGTAAGTTGTTTTCAAATAAATAGTTTCTTAAACCAACACCAAAAGTAGAATCAAGTCTCTCACCAGGTGATGTCAATAATATTGATTTTAAGTTGTAATTTATTACTTCTACTATTTGTTCTTCTGATAGTGTTGTGAACCCTGGTTTTTCTGAATCAAAGTTTAAAGGTACCTCTACTGTTATATCTTTTGGAATAGATAATTGAAAATATTCATTAGTGCTCATAATTTATCCTCTTTTAATAACTATCTTTTTTTAGTAAAATTTTTAGGATTTCCAATTTTTTTAGTTTTATCATTTTTCATTTTCTCTCTTTTACCTACTGAAGTAGATATGGTTATTTTTTCAGCAATTGTAGGAGCTGCATTAACAGGTGTTTCTTTAATTTTTCTATTCATATTAGATGAAGATTTATTCATCTTTCTTACAATTTTATTTCTTTTGTCTCGAGAAAATAAAGGTTTCTTGTTTGAAGCCTTTATCACACCAGCTTTTTCAAGAGATTTTTCAGCTGCAATTAGCTGTCCTAAATTTTCATTTTCTACTTCGCCTAGATCACAAGGTTCTGGTGTAGATGTTTTAAAAGCTGTAATCCCTCCAGAAAATGTAAGCCCTGAAGCAGAAACTCCAGTTTCATTACTATCTGGTGAAACAGGTGCTGGTGGTAGGTTTTGGTTAAAAGAACCTAGTGCACCATCTATACAAGCTTCATCATATTTATTAAACGGCCTATCGTGTCGCCTCATTAGTTGCCACCATTTAATTGACAGACGATCAAGGTTAATATTGATATCAGGTATATTAGCTTTTATCCATGATTTAGATCTTTTTCCTTTTTCATTATCAGTTGGATTTCTTGCTTTATAATACCTAGAAAACATAGTCCTTAGTTTATCTTTAGTTTGTTGTAGTATTTTATACTTCCAATCATGTGATGGTTCCTCAGCACCAGGGTATCTTTCTCCTTCTCCTTTTCCTATGGATTCAACATAGCCATAATAAGCATTTATTAACAAAAGTGAAATGACTCTTTTAAATGGGAAACAAAAGTCCATCAAAAAGGCAAATTCTTCTTTTTCACACATTCTATCTATATAACATTTTATATCTTCTTGTATGTTATTTTTTGAACATCTTTCATACATAAACTCTTGCATTGGAAAGTCAGCAAGATCTGCTTCGTAATTTAAAAGTTCAATTGGTCTAATAGATCCGTTAACATCTCCAAAAACAGAACTACTAGCAATTACATTAATTGATTTAAAATTACCTAATTCTGACTCTGATTGAAATCCACTAGTAGGTAAGTCGTTTCTAACATAAGCCATTCTAACACCAAATTTAATACCTATGGAACCAGAGTATCCTTTTTCACTACCATCTAAGTCTGCATCGCCAAAATAATCAGATATAGAAGAAGTACTAGAGAAACTAATACCAGAAGAAATTACATTAAGAACTTTTTCTTTGAATTTTTTTATGGACATTCTTTTACCTTCATATGGTTTAAAAGAGTCGTATATTATCCTCTCTGGTGTTCCTTGTTGTTGTTCTTTCACAGATGTTATAAGTACATATTTTTGCAATAAAAAGAAACTGTGTGTGTCGTCACTCTGTTTATTTAAAAATTTATTAATTTGTTGTTGGGTGTCATAGCTATAGTTATTACTATTATTAACCCTTATAGATTCACCTTCTCCAAAAGTTGTATAGTCATTTACGTCTCCATAGCCTTCAGGTGATGTTGGGGTCAATTCTCCATCCCTTGTTCCTACAAGAATGTCAGGACCAATAGCCAATCCAGATTCAGGGTTTAAAGCATATTTTTTTATGTCTAATATTTGAGGTGGCTCAAATTTACCACTAGCTAAGTCTTTTTTAAACCTATTAGTATAAGATTTTATTTCTTGACCTATTAAATAATATGAAATATTTTCTGCTAATTGTTCATTGAGATAAATAGAATAAATTCTAAATACATTTTTAAATTCTTTGTAACCCAAAGTCCAGACGCTAAATTTTTGATAATCGCCTGTTGATTGCATATATCTTTCTCCGTCATCTCCAAGTCCTACAAATATAATTGATTTAACCATTTTTTTCAATAATGATTTATATTTGCTACCAAAATCATTATAATTTACTCCTGATTTAAATTCAAATCTTATATCATAATCTTTAAGGCTGCTTAATTTATAGTTTTTACCGTTTGCAAATTCTTTGTATTCACTTGAGGAGCCTTTTGGATTGGCCTCTACTAACTTTATTTTCTTTATTTTTTTCAATATTTTCCAATCATTTCTATCTGGTTCATAATAATCTTTTCTTATGTCTCTAATTTGTTTAAACAAATCATCCAAGTTTTCATCTTTATAAATTGAACCAAGAAGAACCTCTCTTTCAACTGCTTGCACCATTTGTTCTAAAAACAAATACCAATATTTTAATTTACTATACTTTCTAAAGCTAAAATTTTCAGGTGTTTCAAATAACCCAGCTTTCATTCTTTTGAAAATAAAAGAATTTAACACATCATCAAAATTCTTTTCAGATAAACTAATTTGAAATAATATAGGAATAGTTCTTAAAAAAAGTTCCAATACATAAGTTCTAATTGTTAGTTTAACAGAGCCATGTAGATATGCATGGCTAGATGAATCAGCTATTAAATCAAAAGCTGATTCTTTAACACAATTTGGATCATAATTTAATCTCTTATCACGAGTTAGTTTTTTCTCCATCTCGAGTATTTCTTTCTTGATGTCGGACGTAAACAGTTTTATTTCATTTGAAGGTTCACAAGCATCAGGCTCTGGGACAAAATAATTCATTATGCCCAAAACTCCTTTATAATCAGGTGGTTTTATATATATTTTCGGTCTTTTGTAAGAACCTCCATATATTTCAGGATTTAAAAACACAACTCTATCATTTTTAGTAGCAGACACACCTAGTATTTTTTCTTCGTTTTCATGTGGATAGTCCCATTTATTTTGTTTATCAAGTCCAGCCAAATCAGGAGAAACATAAGTTATATCTGCTCCTGTAATTCTGTGTTTTGAAGAATAACCAAATTTAAAACAATTTGGGGCTTGTATTGTATCTCCAATTCTTCGGGTTCCACTTTTTAATATTGTTTTCATAAAAACAGCTATTGCGTCTTGTGCTACCCTATCATAAAATAACAACGAACTATAATCATTATTAAATTTTAAATCACTGTTACTATTATATAAAGTGGCATATTGCGAGTCTGAATCTAAATGTATTGTTGGAAATTTAAAATTTGTTGTAGAAATTCCACCTTCTTCATGCATTTTATACATTATATATTTTTTGAAAGCATAAGATTGTAACTGTTCTCTCTTAGTAAAGAAACCAGATAGATTAAAGTGTGAATTTAAAGAGTTTTGTGCATATCCATCAACAAATTTATCATAAGTTTCTTGGTAGTATGATACATCAATTGCAACCGATGCAGCAAATAGTGATTCTCTAATTTTAGACGAGTTGTTATTTCCAACAAAATCAACAAATAATGCAACTGTATTACCTAATTCGTCTTCATCAGTTAAACCAGAGTCTCCAGGTGGTGTAGCAGATTGATCATATTCTATATAACAGGAAACGTGATAATTAGGATTCTCAACATCAGGTATATAGTTACTGGAAAAACCAGTTTCTACTCTGTATCCATCTGGTGAATCGTAGTATATATATAAATCATCATCTTTTTGTAGGTATTCTCTATCAGAAACTTCAACACTATCAGAAGACTTTAAACCTATCTCATCTTCAAGATCAAAACCATACCATAATTCTGTTTTATCATATGGAAGTTTTGTTAATACATACTTTGGTTTATTATCACTTAAGCTTTCAAGATAGTTAATACCAACAGTCGTAGGAAATAAGTTTCTTGCAATAGGAAAATCTAATTTAAAAACAGCAAATAATTTTTTTATTGGTCCGTTTAAGCCAATCTTGTCAGTAACAAAAGATACAGCATTTTGAATTAACTCTTGAGCTTTTTCTAACGCTTTTCTCAATATACCATCTTCAGCCTCGTCAATAGCTTCGGCTTCAGCTTCCACTTCTTCTAGATCTAATTCTGCGGATGCATCTTCGCCACTAGTTGGATCTCCAAGCACTGTGTTTATTCTCATAAATAATTTTTTTAAAAATCCACCACGATACCACATTATTCCATGCTCTTTTGCATTGTTAGCTGAGTTTGGAAATAAAAGATTTGTTTTTTCTCTAAATTCGTGAGAAGGGTCAAAAAGTTCACCTTTGGTAAGTTTTTTATTATCTTTATCTGATAATATATTATTAAAAAATGAATCAAAATCAACTATAAGATCATTATAATAGGCCACTTCTAAATTAGAAAAAACTGAATCAACTATTTCATTTCTTAACTCTGTTAGTTCTTCTGGTTCTGGTCCAACTAAAGGTTGTTTTCCAGATAAACTTTCATCTGAGATATCATTAGCATTCCTTATGTCGTCGCAATATGCCGCAGCACTATATGGATCATCAGCTATATCTTTTAATAAATCTTCAATAGCACTATCTGGTCCTCCATAAAAAGCATCTAAAAGATCTTCAAATGTTTGTGAAAGTTCATCAGGATCAGTATCTAAAGGGTAATCCGGTAAATCATCATCAATTCCATAATTAAAATCAGAACAAAACATTTTACACAATTCGTTTCCACTAGATGTGTATTCCAAAGCACTAAGACCCTCTTCTATTTGTATAGCTGTTCCTTCTGGAAGATAGCTTTTGAGTATATTGAAAAAATTAAACAAGTCTGATATGTCTTGAAAATAACAAGCCATTTCTGGAAACTCGAGTGTAATTTCCCAAACCAACTGCATTAATGGATCTTCAGCAGAAATTCCACCCTCAGTCATTAGTTTCTGCCAGAATTCCAAAGGAATTTTTTCAGAAATAGCTAATCCCCATTGGTATACAACTTCTCTATTTACTTCTCGATTTGGAGGACAGTAATTAGCATTTTGTTTTAAAGCATCTATTACTGAGTTAACACCTGAACCGTTTTGAGGTAGTCCTCCTGAATTGTTGTTAGCATCCAGATCATCACAAAATGCCGCTGTAACTGCGTCAAATAGATTGCCTTGACCAGAGTCATTGAATAAAGCTCCTGTCGCACCTGATAATAAATCACACAATTTGTCTAAAAGTAATTGTAAAGATTTCATAAAATAAGAAACAAGCACCGCTACTATAGCTTTTACTAAAGCTATGAGAAACTTCTCTTTTAAAATATTTAAAAGATATAAAAAGTTAAGTTTTGGAATTTCAGGTATCGGAGGTAATCTCCAACTAGTTTTTTTACAGGGATTTACATCTAGACTTGCCCAAGCTGCTTTGCTCCAAATTTGAAAAATTTCCTTATGAGGACAAAGTGCTGCTTTAAAAACATTTACAAATATATCTGATCCTGGTAATGAGTCAACCAATTTTTGTAATTCCACTATATTCAATTTTTCTACAATTAAGTCTATATAAGCTTCACCTATTATGGTTACTATTTCTCTTGTGGCTTTTTCGTAAACATTAGGGTCATAGTTTTTTGTTAATTCATCCAATAAAGCTAAATTAGAACTGTTTTTTTCTTGTTTTAATTTTTCTACTTCCTGCAAAATTGTATCTGATATCAAACCTTTATCTGGATCTGATTCTAAAAACACACCTTCTATGGCATCTGCAATATTTATTTCATATTCAGAAATATTAGCGTTTGTTACAGCTATTTGGTTATTAAGCTCTTCAAGATCAGCACCTGGTTCATTTGTTTGCTCTTTTAAGCTGGTGACTCTTTCATAAAGAACGTTAAGTTCTCTTTCAAGATCGTAATAAAATTTTTCAAATTCTAGTTGCTCTTCATAAGATTGTTGTAAGTTTTCTATATCCTCTTCTTTTTTCTTATTATTATCTCTTTGTTCTTTTATTCTGTCAGCATTACTTGGATCCGTTTGTTGAGTTTCTGGAGGATTTTCTAATTTATCCCTTTCTTCTTCATAAGCATTTGCGTTTGCTTTTTTCTTTTTATTAGATAAGTTAACAAAATCATCAATATTAAATTCATCATACTGTTCATTAAACCAAGGAATTTGTTTTAATGCACTAACAATGTCTGCTTGCACTTCTAGTTGTACTTCGGGAGGCAATCCTTTAAAAACTCTAGCAAAATCAACCGGTCTCAAATCTCCCATTAAAGCTTTAGCTATTTTTTTCAACGCAGTATTTGCATTTAAACCTTTCATTAAGCACCGCAAAAGATCTAATAAAATCTTTTCCCAATCACATGGACGCATTTTAGTAAACAATTCACCTATTGCTCCAGCGGCATCACCCTTAAATTCTTTTACATAATCTCCAACTGACTTGCCTACTAATCTTTCAAAAAAATTAAATTCAAATGTTCCTGCACCGGACATTAGTTTTTTATATGTTTCTTTAGCTTTTTTACTAGTTCCTTTTCTAGCATCAGTTAAAGCTTGACCAAAGGCTTTGTAATCTGCTATTGTTTTAACAACTTGGGGATTTTGAGATAAAATCCCAGGCTCAAATAAATTTACATACTCCATAGGATCATATTGATCTATTGTTCTACAATTTAAAGTATTTAAAGAATATTGCAAAGCACCTGAAAAACTACTAACTAAAGATAGTAAAAAATCTTCTAAAAATTGATCCAATTGTATGTCTTGTGGGTCATTTGGATCATTATTTGAACCATTTAAACAACTTTGAAAATCAACTGCTCTATCAGTATTTCCATAAGAAACTAAAATATTTGGATAAGTATATTCTACTAGATAATCTAGCCAAGGTGGAAGTTCGTTTCCTACATTAGCTAACATTGTTTCACTTCTTATAATATAAGCAATTAAAGTTTTTTCATTTGCATATTTGTTTTTAAATGATTTAATTCCTTTTCTACAAGTTCTCCATGGACAGCCAATATACTTTGCTTTCACGTTTGTTATTTCAAACTTATCATTAACTTTTATTTTTATTTCGTAAGCATGCTTAAATCCATCATCTTTCAATCTCAATCTGTAACCGTTTTTTTCTAATAAATTTTTTAAATCAACATAAAACTGTTTGAACTTTTGTGGATATCTAAAAAGATAAAAACTTTTGCTTCCACCATCTAGTGTTTCAATTCTTAATTTTCCGTTTTGAAAATATAAAAAATTAGCTTGATATTCAGCAAAAACTTCAAACATATTTGGAATGTCTTGCTTGTAAACACTTCTAAGATCAGTGCCTCGAATTGTTATAGTGTTAACTCCATCTTGTTCAACAATTTCTGGATTGGTTTCAAGTTCTTCTAGTTTTTCATTTGCCTCAGAAACTAAATCGTCAGATTGCATATTAATTAAATTAGCGGGAGCAGAAACAACATAACAAGGTCTTACTTGTTTCATGTATTGAGCAGTTCCTGGTTTATATGGATAAATTTCACATTTAGAATATATTTCTAAAGCTTTGGGATTTAAAAGATATTGTTGATACTCTATAGATGAAGTGACACCATATAATGTCATATAAGTTCCATCATTTTGATCTGTGTCTACGTTTTGTTTAATTACTTGAATTTGTGGAGGAAATTGTAATTCTAATCGATTAGTTTCTACTTCAACATCAGCTGGTATGTTAATGCATTCAGCAGTTAAATCAACTGGAAGATTAGCACATATTATATTATCTGAGACAGCTTTTCCTGTTTCTTCCAATATTAATTGAATACCAGTTCTTCTAGCTGCTGACATTCTTTTTACAACTTCTTGTCTATTACCGTTTCTATAATCAGAAAAATCACCTAATGAACCACCTTCTGTTTCTCTTAAAACTATTTTATATTCACAAGTTTTTTCATTTAGCCATACTTGTCCATATCTAAATCCTTTTGTAGTTTCTCCTCGGTCTCTAGGTAAGTTTTCTTTATCCCACCAATTTAATGGAGTTGCGCTTAGATTAGGCACACAAGTAGGACAAGATTTTATAAATACATCGTCTGGATAGTTTGGTAATACATCTTCTTCATCAGATATAGGTTCACAAACTTCAACATATAAATCAAAAAATTCTGATTTTTGTCCATCTGGGTCACTCAACTTAGTAGGCTCACACTGATCAGTGTTTGACAGTGGTTTAATTTTTGGCTTTATACCAAAAGAAGAACCCGGTGCCAATATATTAGGCTTAGCTTTTTTCTTTAGACCAGCTTTTTTAAATATTTCTTTTTTTTCTTCTGTAGTTTTTGATTTTACCTCTGTTGGCACATTGCTGTATCCATATTCTAATTCACTAACAAAAGTTGATATCAAGTCTCCTTTACTTTTATCTTCATCATTTTTTAAACTAGAATTAGGTTTCCAAGTGCCTTTTTCTACAAAACCACCTACAATTTCAAAAGAATCAAAATTTGTATAATTTTCTTCTATATAATTTTTAATATCAGTAAATGCTGCATTTCGAATTATTGTTCTGTATCTTTGTATTCCTTTTTTATTTTGATTATCATCTGTCATCTTTAGTTTTCTAAACTTTTTTAGAAAATGAGCATGTTTTTCTCTGCCTTTATTTTTTTCCCCTGATGTTTCAAACCTGATTGTTAGTTTTTTCTCAGAACTGTTATAAAAAACTTTGTTGAATTTTACATTATTTGTAAGCTTTCGTCTTTTGTATAACTTAGCTTCAATATCAAAAGGCCAAGGTATATTTTTAACATAAATTATATCGTCACCAATCGGATCGCTTTCAGTAACTCTTACTTTAATCCAAAAAAGTAATTCAGAATTGTTTTCTGAATTGTTAGCTTTTATTATAAGTTTATTTTTTTCTATTCTGTTTATACTTTGATACTTTGCTGGCATATTATCTCTCTATGTTGTGTAGACATTACTACTTAAAATATTTTTTCTAGTTTTAATTCTATGGTCTGGATCATTTGAATTAGGAAGTCCTAAATAATTTACCCTCATAACTTCAAAATTTAAAACATTTGATATATTGTCTGATATTTTCTGCACATTTGATTTTATATCATTTAAACACACTGATGCAAGTATAGGGTCTGGACCTACTGTTACGTAACCAAGACCCCCACCAATGTGAAAATGACCAGCCAATGCTGATTCTAGTTTTATTATATTTATATTTTGTAAAAAGAAAGCTTGTTGTAGATCAGATATTTTGTTCAATACTTCATCTAAAAATTCAACTAAGTTAGAACCTAAGACTAAAGGTTGTGTTTCAGCATTTAAGTCTGTAATAAATTCTATCTTAGAATTAACTAACTGGTCTCCGTTTGAGTTTAATTCTCCTTGAATACCTAAATTTTGTGCTCTTGCTGATCCTGCAAATAATTTTATAGAATCTCTACCTATAATTCTAACATGATCAGATTTAATACCTATTCCGGCTTCTCCTCTAGGTCTTCCAAATTTACCATCTGGTATACCAAAATAATGATCTATATCACATTTTTGACTTACATATATTCTAGAAGCATCAGTAAAGAAGTTTCTACCTACTAGTTCCGTTCTTTCAACAGGGTCAAACTTTTTGCCAAATAAACCTCTTTTAGTATTTGCAGAAGACATTCTACCAGCCACTATATCAATAGCAGCACATGGTGTTCCTCCAATTTTACCGTAACCAGACATTAAATGAGAATCTCTATCTCTACCAAATACTATTGCGCAGTTTAATCTTTGATCACCACCATCGTTGTTAGCATCTGTAAATAATGCATCTGGTAATATAAATTCAGCCTCGGCTTTTTCATATGTTGGCATTTGTTCAAAATATCTAGTATGAAGCAAACCGGGTCTTTTTTTACCACTCATTACTTCATCTTTTAAAAATTCTGGTGTTTTATTTCTGAATATTCCCATTTACTAATCCTCCATTTTTTTTAAAATTAAAACATATTTTTGCGGATTTTTTACAGTTCCATCAGATTTCAATCTTATGGAAACATTTTTTACCATTGTGTCACTAACGTTTCCGCCTGTCAAGTAGGCAATGTTGTTAGCTATTTTGTAAACTGCATCTCCGTGTGTTGCTATATAGCTAGGAGGTTGTGGATAACGAGGTTTAACCATAACATCTCCAACAGAAACTTTTACTTTTTCTCGCAAAAGAGAAAAGAGTTGAAAACCTTTTCTTCCAGCCTGTCTGTTATCTAAAGCAGATTTTGAGTATATTCGATGAGCTGAGGCTCCTGGGAAACCGTAATCTTTTAGTATCCAAGAAATAAAAGCTGCTGACCATGGATCACCTGAGGGTGTCCAACCTGCATACTGTATATTATCCCAATATTTTTTCAAAGTTTCATAAACATCTGAATTAGTCTCTTTTTTACCTGCCCATATATTGTATTCATCATCTACTATCTTAGTGAGATTTGGAAGGTTTGGAGATGTTATTATACCTGTTTGTATTGGTATTTTAGATTCTAATTCAAATACTATATTTTTAAAACCTGATGGATTATTAGTACCGCCAAGAAAAGAAGAGCTATCTAATCCCATAAAAACGTTAGTACTAGTTCCTAAGTTTTTTCTAACTCTATCAGCGTATGCTTCATCACTCTCAAATTTGCTTATAACTTTTGGTATTTGACTTGATAATGTTCCAGTTGGCATATCTTCATATTGAACTGCAATTATATCTCCGCATTTTAGATTCATATATTCCGGAACATACGCTGGACTGTGCATAGCCATTGCATTTATAGCTAGATCAGCAGATATCCCTGGTTCTCCTGGGTCTGGTAAAGAACCATCTACTCCAAAAACTCTAACATAGTTCACCATTGTGAAGCTTCCTTCTTTTAATTGAAACAAAGAATCAGAAAAACCTTGTAAAGGTTCTCCATCAGCCATTTTAACACCTGCTGTTTCTTGAGATGGTAATGCAATAACTCTTGCTCTAAATATTGTTTTGTTTAAAGTCCCTTGAGAATCACGTTTTTGTTGCTCTATTTCCTGTACTCTGTTTTTAACTCTAGCAGAGGGAGTGGTTAAAAAAGCTTTTTTCTTATCATTTCCACAAGCCATTAGTCTTCCTCCGCAATAGCAGAAAATAAATTTTCCATTTCCTCTTTAGAAATACCATCCTCTTTTTTTTCTTCTTTTTGAATCAATGAAGCAACTTTAACCATTTGTTCATTAGAACGTTGGAGAGTTTCAACATATTTAGCTAAAGTTAAACCAATTTCTCTGTGACGGTGTTCATCTTTTGCAAGATATTCCATAGCGTCTTCAAGTAAATCTCGAGTAACTAACCGATCTTCTTCTATGTTAGTAAGTGTTTTCTGTATTATTTCATCTAGTTTTTTCGACATACAATAATTAGTTATCACTCTAATTTGTGATTATCCCATTTATATTTGAAGGTTTTATATTTTTTTCTCATTTTATTTAATTGAGAAACAATTTGCTTTGTGTTAAGGTCTGTTATTTCTCTTAAATAAAAATATATTGCTTTTTTATTGAAAATGTCAATTTCATCTTTTGAGTCTAATAATATCTTAATTGCATTATAAACCTTCTTTTCATTTTCATTCATAATGGAAGATTCCCAACTATTAATTTCAGTCCATAAGTGTTCCCAAAACTCTTTCTCTATTTGGTTTTCTAAGTATAAGTTTCTTGTCGTTAGCTTAGCTTTTTCGAGCTCAGCATCAGCTGATTCATAATCTACTTCTCTTTTGGCACGTTTAGAATTCTTTTTTACTTGATGAATAAACCAATTTTTTGTTATTACTGAAAAATAAGAAAATGCTTTTGAACCTCTGTTTGGATCATATTTAGCTAATATTGTAGTTAACCATATTTTACAATCTTCTCTCAACTCTTCTATATTAGGTAAAGTAGTAAATCTATATGTAAATACAATTTTGTCAACCATTTCATTAAACGCTGGTTGTATCAAATCTTCATATAATTTACATCTTTCCAGATATGTTGTAGCCGGATCGCAATACTTCAGAATCGCGTCCTCGTGTATCTGAGTAAAATACATCCTCTTGCTTTGTTTCTTTCTTCTTCTCTGTGTCATTTATGTTGTCCTTGTTTAGATCTTCCTCGATTAATTCAGAGTCTAATCCAACTTCTAAATAATCGTCCAACACCTCTATCAAATCACTAGTATGTTGGACTAGTAACTTAATGTCTTTATCACCATAAAATTTTTCAAGCTCATATACACCTCTGATATGGTTTTGAAAACCTCTAATTAATTCCGTTAAATTAGCCAAATTTTGCGTTAACCAGCCAAGCCTACCTAGTAGGTCTCGAATGTAGAAAAAACCCATCAGATTCAATCCTAAGCTAATTAAAAGCACAATTGTAAGAGCAGCATCAATCGTCATAAGTTTGTGTCCTCGCTTCGTTATATAGTTCTTTAAAAATTTTCTTGTTATCCTCAATAGCTTCTTTAACTCTCTTTGCAGATTCCGACTCAGGCTTAGAGATAGAAGTTAATTGAGGAATGCGTTGGAGAGTTCCTGTAGCCTCACACAATTCACAATGTTTCTGAGTTTCACTCATGCCATGATGAACTTGGAACTCTCCTTCACATTTTGTACATTTGTAAACGTACCTAGGCATCTTTAACGCCAACGTTTACATTTGTTTTAACAATTGGAGGGTTCTTAACAAGAAGTTCTCCATTGTCCATTAGATCTAGTTCAAAAGATTTAAGAACAGGAACAATGTCTGTTTGCTCTGTTAGAGCTTTTTGAAGAGC
>CEUT01014038.1_pt1 | contig 14882 bp, 18 predicted proteins | sample 531401 | NCBI WGS metagenome assembly CEUT01 (sample SAMEA2622821, study PRJEB7988) | marine metagenome | biome: marine biome (ENVO:00000447); feature: surface water layer (ENVO:00002042); material: "saline water (ENVO:00002010), including plankton (ENVO:xxxxxxxx)" | depth 5 m | reverse complement strand
GAACCTATTCAACCTGGACAGGTTCGTGACTGTCGTGAGTTCTATAAAAAGTATCAAGATGTAGATGGTTTTGCCATCTATGGTAATGATCGGTACATCTATCAATACATCTCTGAGAAGTATCCTCAGGATGAAGTCAAGTTTGACATCAGTAAGATTAAACTGGTGACACTTGATATTGAGACAACTGCTGAGCAAGGATTTCCTGATGTTGAATCTGCTCAGGAACAGATCCTGGCGATTACTATTCAAGATTACACCTCCAAGCAGATTATCACCTGGGGCGTAAAACCATTCATCAACAAACAAAAGAATGTTACTTATCATCATTGTGTTGATGAGCACAGTCTTCTGAATAGTTTTATCAATCACTGGATGCAGGATGTACCTGATGTCATCACAGGTTGGAACATTCAACTGTTCGATATTCCATACATCTGTAAGCGTCTCAACAGGGTGCTTGGAGAGAAGTTGATGAAACGTTTCTCACCGTGGGGACTGGTGAGTGAAAGTGAAATGTATATTCAGGGACGTAAGCACATCATCTTTGATGTTGGTGGCGTTACTCAACTGGATTATCTTGATCTGTATAAGAAGTTTACTTATAAGGCACAGGAATCATATCGTCTGGATTATATTGCCAGTGTAGAACTTGGACAGAAGAAACTTGATCACTCCGAATACGATACATTCAAGGACTTCTACACAAACGGATGGCAGAAGTTTATTGAATACAACATCGTTGACGTAGAACTGGTTGACAGGTTGGAAGATAAGATGAAACTTATCGAACTTGCCCTGACGATGGCTTATGATGCTAAGGTGAATTATAACGATGTGTTCTATCAAGTCCGGATGTGGGACAACATCATTTATAACTATCTAAAGAAGAGGGATATTGTTATTCCTCAAAAACGCCAGACGGACAAGAACGAAAAGTACGCAGGTGCTTATGTCAAGGAACCGATTCCGGGAAAGTATGATTGGGTTGTCAGTTTTGATCTCAACAGCCTTTATCCTCATCTTATTATGCAGTATAACATCTCCCCAGAGACGCTCTTGGATGAGAGACATCCCACAGTTACCGTTGATAAAATACTTAATGAAGAGATAAATTTTGAACTCTACAAGGACAATGCGATTTGTGCTAACGGTGCAATGTATCGCAAAGATGTTCGTGGGTTCTTACCTGAGTTGATGGAGAAGATGTATGGAGATCGTGTTGTCTTCAAAAAGCGAATGCTCAAAGCCAAGCAAGAGTATGAGAAGACGCCTACTAAAGCACTTGAAAAAGAAATCGCCCGATGTAACAACATTCAAATGGCGAAGAAGATTTCTCTTAACTCTGCTTATGGTGCTATTGGCAATCAATATTTCCGCTATTACAAACTAGAGAACGCAGAAGCAATTACTTTGTCGGGACAAGTTTCAATCCGTTGGATTGAACAGAAGATGAATGAATATCTAAATAATCTGTTAAAAACAGAGAAAGAGGATTACGTAATTGCATCCGACACAGACTCAATTTATCTTAATCTTGGACCTGTTGTTGATAAATTTCTTGCTAATCGCTCTAGCGACAAAGCAAAGGTTGTGGAGTTACTTGATATGGTTTGTCGTGACAAACTGGAACCGTACATCGACGAATGTTATAGCAACCTCGCGACGTATGTATCGGCGTATGATCAGAAGATGCAGATGAAGCGTGAGAATATTGCTGATCGTGGTATCTGGACTGCGAAGAAGCGATATATTCTCAACGTGTGGGATAGTGAAGGTGTTCGCTACGAAGAACCTAAACTGAAGGTGATGGGTATTGAATCTGTCAAATCATCCACGCCGGCTCCTTGTCGCCAGATGTTGAAAGATGCATTCAAAATTTTGATGACTGGTTCTGAAGATGAGATGATTAAGTTCATCGACTCTAAACGTGATGAGTTTAAGAAGTTGCCACCTGAGGAAGTGTCTTTCCCCAGATCTGTGTCTGACGTGGTAAAATATAAATCCCACGCAAGCATCTACACTAAAGGAACTCCTATTCACGCTAGAGGCGCACTACTCTACAATCACTACATCAAAGAGAAAAAACTTGATGCCAAGTATTCTCTTATTCAGAACGGCGAGAAAATCAAGTTCTGTTATTTGAAAAAACCAAATCACATTCATGAGAATGTCATCTCATTCATTCAAGATTTTCCTAGGGAATTGAATCTTGACAAGTACGTTGATTACGACTTACAATTTGAAAAGTCATTCCTTGAACCTCTAAAAGCCATCCTTGATGCTATTGGATGGAGTGTTGAAAAAACTGTAAACCTGGAACTATTTTTTGGCTGATGGATCTTCCTATCGATGATAAAGAACTCGCTACTATTGTGAGTGCATTGAGACTGGGTGGTGATGCCGCTCTGTATCAAAAATTGAATACTATTAAAAATATTCGTGAGGAAAACCCAGGTGGCCCTTACAAAAAGATCGCTCGTGAACAATTTGGATTTGTACTGTAATGGATTTTCTTAAAGAGATTGTAAAAGAGATTGGAGATGACTACACAAAACTCGCATCTGATATTGACGATACTGAACAATATGTGGATACGGGTTCTTACATTTTTAATGGACTTGTTTCAGGGAGTATATTTGGTGGTGTATCTGGGAATAAGATTACTGCCATTGCTGGGGAGTCTAGCACTGGAAAAACTTTCTTCTCGCTTGCAGTTGTCAAGAACTTCCTGGATTCTAATCCTGATGGGTATTGCTTATATTTTGACACTGAAGCCGCTGTTAACAAATCTCTTCTCGCAGATAGGGGTTTAGATCTCAATCGTGTTGCTGTTGTCAATGTTGTTACAATTGAGGAGTTCCGTAGCAAAGCACTTAAGGCAGTTGATCTATACTTAAAAAAACCTGTAGACGAACGCAAACCCTGTATGTTTGTGTTAGACTCTTTGGGGATGCTTTCCACAGAGAAGGAGATTACAGACGTTCTGAACGACAAGCAAGTTCGTGACATGACTAAATCACAACTTGTCAAAGGTGCTTTTAGGATGCTGACTCTGAAACTGGGACAAGCAAACATTCCTATGATCGTTACCAACCACACTTACGATGTCATTGGCGCATATGTTCCTACAAAGGAAATGGGAGGAGGCAGTGGACTCAAGTATGCTGCTTCTACAATCATCTATCTCAGCAAGAAGAAAGAAAAAGATGGAACAGAAATCGTTGGAAACCTTATCAAGGCAAAGACTGCTAAGTCGCGTTTGAGTAAGGAGAATAAGGATGTTACTGTTCGTCTTTATTACGATAATCGCGGTTTGGATCGCTATTATGGTTTGCTTGAACTGGGCGAACTTGGTGGACTTTGGAAGAATGTGGCTGGACGCTATGAAATAGATGGTAAGAAAGTCTATGCAAAGGCAATTTACAAAGATCCAGAACAATACTTCACCCCAGAGGTGATGGAAAAATTAGACGAGATTGCAAAACAGGAGTTTAGTTATGGACAATGTTGAGTTTCTAATTCTTAGAAACCTACTTCATAATGAGGAATATGTCCGTAAGGTAATTCCATTTATCAAAGCAGATTATTTTGTAAACCGTAGCGAAAAGATTGTCTATGAAGAGATTCTTAAATTTGTAGAGCAATATAATAAACCAGTCACCAAAGAGATTCTCTGTATTGAAACGGAGAAGCGTCAGGATATTACTGATAGTGATTATAAAGAAATTAAACAACTTATTTCTTCATTAGAAGAAGCACCTACAGAGTTTGATTGGTTGGTATCTACCACTGAAAAGTGGTGCCGCGATCGTGCCATCTACTTGGCTTTGATGGATTCTATTGCCATTGCTGATGGTGATAGTAAAGATAAGAGTAGAGATGCTATTCCAAGTATTCTCTCTGATGCTCTTGCAGTGTCATTTGACACTCATGTGGGACATGATTATCTTCAGGATTATGAGGCACGTTATGAGTCCTATCACAAGAAAGAAGACAAAACCGAATTCGACTTGGAGTATTTCAACAAGATTACGAAAGGTGGTTTGCCTAACAAGACGCTTAATATTGCTCTCGCTGGCACTGGCGTCGGTAAGAGTTTGTTTATGTGCCATGTCGCTGCTTCGGCACTCCTTAACGGAAAAAATGTGCTATACATCACGCTTGAAATGGCTGAAGAAAAGATTGCAGAGCGAATTGATGCAAACCTTCTCAATGTACCCATTCAGGAGATAGCAGATCTTCCTAAGATGATGTATGAGAGTAAGGTGACAAAACTCTCAGAAAAGACTCAAGGCACCCTAATTATTAAGGAGTATCCTACTGCTTCAGCACATGCAGGACATTTCCGTGGTTTGCTTAATGAACTCGCTATTAAGAAATCATTTCGTCCTGACATTATTTTCATTGATTACCTTAATATATGTGCTTCCTCTAGGTATCGCGGAAACCTTTCTGTCAATTCATATAGTTATATCAAAGCTATTGCTGAAGAACTTAGAGGACTCGCTGTCGAAGCGAACGTACCTATCGTATCTGCCACCCAGACTACCCGTTCTGGTTATGGTAGCTCTGATGTTGAGCTTACTGATACTAGTGAGTCCTTTGGCCTCCCTGCTACTGCTGATTTTATGTTTGCCCTTATTAGTACTGAAGAGCTCGAAGAATTGGGACAGATTATGGTAAAGCAGTTGAAGAACCGATATAACGATCCGACTGTTTACAAGCGTTTCATTGTTGGTATTGATCGTGCCAAGATGCGACTCTATGATTGTGAGCAGACTGCTCAGACTGATATGGTTGACAGTGGGCAGGAAGAGGAGTATACTTACGATGACAAACCTAAAAAATCATTTGATGGTTTCAAATTCTAATGTATTCTGTATTTGATCCAACTGGCAAAAAGATCGCTGATTGTGGATCATTGAGAGACGCAACCAACTTAGTTGGAATGCGTGGTGAAGGACATTACTACCAATATAAACCAGTTTATCAAACTGTAGATATTAAACCTGCTCAAGATCAACTTCCTACAACGGATATCGTCGTAAATATGGACGGTGGTGTTGGTGGTTCTTGGTTTGAAGTCGCAGGACAAACACTGCAAATGCAACAATCTGAATTACCTGAAGTAGATTTATGAACAACTACACTGAATTTGTAAAGCAAACCACCAGTGCTCCTAGTCTTGATTACGCTGTTATGGCAACTCGTTTTGCTGAACTGGAAGCAAACGGAACTAACACAACTCAACTTCTTACTGCTGCCCTTGGACTGACTGCAGAAGCAGGTGAGTTTACTGAGGTTGTGAAAAAAATTGTCTTTCAAGGTAAACCCTACAATGAGGACAATGTGTTCCACATGAAGCGTGAACTGGGTGACATCTGTTGGTATCTTGCTCAAGCATTCATGGCACTGGATACCAATTTTGAAGAGATTCTTGATATGAATATTGAGAAACTCTCTGCTCGATATCCTGAGGGAACTTTCGACGAATACTATTCTGAAAATCGTAAGGAGGGTGATCTATGATTAAACTTGAAATGGAATCCCGTGAAGCAGCAGCACTTGCACATGCTTTGTTTCTTCACACCAAAGATGACTCTGAGTTTTTTGCATCTGAACGTGTGCAACTGATCAGGGGAGTTCTTCATAGACTTTATAAAGAAATTGATGTAGATTTTGAACAACGACAAGAGGCATTAAAGAATGAAACTACTGACACTTGAGGATTATCAAAAGGCTGGAGAAACGTTTTGGCCTAAGTATTGGTATGTGGCAAAAGAACTTGGCGAAGATGCAAAACCAGAACAAGTTCTCAAAGTTATGGAAGCAGTCGGTGGACTTGCACTTAAACTCGCACTAGACAAAAAGGAAGGCCCCTTTGGATTCAACAAATCAAATGACGGAACAGAAGAAACCAACATTGGCAGCAACGTTGGGCCCGAATAATACTATCGAAAAGAACATTCCAGAAGATGTTGTCTGGATTGATGATGTCTTTTACATTAAAAAGACACGTTTTGGATTGTATACTAGCATCCTTAAAGAACCACTTGGAGCACACTTTCTCACAGGTGGCACATATGAAGGAGTGGAAACTATGTCGCGTTGGCATCTAATGCAACTACAAGAAGGAACACTTCAAGATCATAGTCGTATTATTAATTCTGGTGTTGTTGGAGGAAAACTCTAAATACCTAAAAAAATAATGCCTAAATTTAAAACCTATAAAGAAGATTCTCCTAGGGATAAAGATTATTATGATCTCCCTTCTAGTGTCAACAACAAAGGTTTTTTATATGAAGAGTACATTTTTGAATTATTGAAAGAGCAAAATTTAGTGCCATCTGGATTTTATCCAGCAGGTTCAGATGACACTGCTCCTGATTGTAAGTTTATCTGGAAAGGTAAAGAATATAATCTTGAAATTAAACTTAATGAAAAAGCAGATTTTGGGCAGAGTGGATTAAAGTATAATATCTCTACAAAGAAATGGTACTTGGATGGTAAGAACAATACTTATCATCGAACCATGAGAAAAAATTTAGAAAAATTTGGAGTCCCATCTTTTGTGCAAAAAGAATGGGGCTCTTTTGGTGTTCCTAGACTTTTTGAAAGAGCAAGTAATAGAGAAAAAATGACTTGGGATGATAAAGATCATGACTATCAAACTTTCAAAGACGCTTATATCCCCATAGATAATAGAACTTTTTTTAAATTTTATAATTCAAAAAATGTATACTATATTCAAATCGGTGGAGGGTATGGGACTTACTACTTGGGGAAAGATCCTGCTAACTTAAAGGGATTTACTGATATTATAAAATTTGATGGAACAATTAAATTAAGAATCAGAAAAAAAGGTTCTACAATATCTCCCAACTATCGATTTAGCACTGCTTTGATGATTGATAGTAATCCCACAAAATCACAATTTGACATTTCACAAAGCGACTCCATAGAATATTTGGTTTCAAATCTTTCTAAATAACATATAAGGATCAATAATATAGATGAAAAGTTTCTTTCAGTTCCTTGGTGAAGCAGAAACACAAGCAGCATCACAGGCGAAAAAACTTGGTTTGAAAGGCGACGGACATGGTGGCTGGGTAAACCGTGCTGGAGAGTTTGTCGCTAAAACCGTTGACGGTAAGTTAAAGTTTTTTGATAAGAATCAAAAACCTGGTAAGGATCCAGATCAAACTCCTAATACTAAAAAGGTAGAACCCAAACTTAAAACCAAAACAATGTCTGTGGACAAATCTCCACAGAAAGCACCAAAGAAAGGTGGAAAGGAAGGAGACGAAGAAGTAATCGGATCTGATACTTTGACTCTCGCTTTCGGTAGATTTAATCCTCCTACTGTTGGGCATGAAAAACTTTTACAGATGGCAAAGAAAGTTGCCGCTAATGGTACTTTAAGGATTTATCCTTCTAGGACTCAAGACAAGAAGAAGAATCCTCTTGATCCTGATATTAAAGTATCTTACATGAGAAAAATGTTCCCTGATTTTGAGGAGAACATTATTAATGATAGTGAGATGAGATCTATCTTTAATGTTCTGCAGAGTGCAGATAGAGATTTCAAAAATATCAATATCATTGTAGGTTCGGATCGTCAAGCAGAATTTGAAAACCTGTCAAATAAGTACAATGGTGAACTTTATAACTTCGATGAGATTAGAGTGATATCTGCTGGTGCAAGAGATGCAGATGCTGAAGGAATCGAAGGAATGTCTGCTTCTAAGATGCGTAAAGCAGTTGTAGATGGAGATATGGAATCCTTTAAAAAAGGACTTCCAAAGATTGTTACAGATTCTGAGGCACAGTCACTCTTCGATGCTGTTGCTGATGGAATGAAAATTAAGAAGAAACAGAAAGTCGCTGCTGAGATGTGGGAGATTGCTCCTAAGTATGATGCTAAAGGACTTAGAGAGCAATATGTAAATGGACTCATCTATAAGATTGGCGATATTGTAGAAAATTTGAACACAGGATTGATTGGTGAGATTGTCCGTAGAGGAACCAATCATCTTATTTGTGTCACTAAAGAAAATATCATGTTCAAGTCTTGGATTCGTGATGTTATGGAGTATACTGAAGTTAAAATGGATCGTCGTATGAGAGTTCCTGGTAAACCTAACACTCTGGATGGCACTGGTGGTTATCTCAAGAATGCTATGGCGGCAACTGGCACCTCTACTATTAAGAATTTCATAAATAAGTACAAAGCTAAAAAGTAGTAGATAGCCATGTCTAATGGAATCGGTAAGAATCCTTTGAATGATATTTCAAAGGTATACTTAGAAATGCGTGAGTCTTATAAGATTGAACCTCCTAAGGAGAGATTGAAGACTGATCGCAATATGTTCAATATTCCTAAGGACGAACAAGAGGCAGCTAGAGAGCGTCTTAAGGCAAAGGCTGCTGCTAAGCGTGCTGAGCGTGCTAAGATGAAAGAAGCACTTGATCCTGTTGGCAAGGAAGATGGTGATGTCAATAATGATGGTAAGAAAGATAGCACCGATTCTTATCTGTTGAAGCGTCGTAAGGCAATCGCCAAAGCGATGAAGACTCGCAAAGAAGAATTAGAGACTACTGAGATTGAAATCACAGAAGAAATGGTGGCAAGTAATGCTGCTCATTACTTCTATGAAGAGGGTATTAATGAAGAGGGTGTAGAAATATTCATTGAAGAACTTGGACTCGAAGAGTTTGTATCTTTTGTAGAGGATCTGTCTTCTGACTTGCTTACTGAAGCGAGAGCGGCAAGAAGAGCACGTAAAGGTGCAAAATCATATGATCAAGTAAAGGCAGAGATTGATGCCAAAGAGGCTTCCAAGAAAAAAGCATCTCCCGCAAAGGTTCAGACTGCTACAGCAACTGCTAAAAAGCAACAACCTAAGAAGAGAGGTGCGTTAGATAGCATTGCAAGAACGGTTCTTAAGGGGATGGATCGTCATAAAGCGGCAATGGCAAGAGCTAAGAGTGATATTCAAACCACCAAAAAGATTGCTTCAAAGGTTGGTAAAGGTGCAAGGGAATTTGGTAAAGGATTTGCTTCTGGTGTAAAAACTGCAGGTACAACTGCAAAGGTTGCAAAGAAAGCAATGGAAGAGTACTCTGATTGGAGATCTGATCTCGTAGAAGCAGATCTTATTGAAGTTATGGATGAGGACGAAGCAGAAAAACCCATCAAAGAAAAGAAGGTAAATAATAAAGTAAAGATCAACCCTAAACTTGGTGAAGCCATTGAAGAGATTGGTGGAACTTTGCTTGAGGAAGTTGAGATTGATGAACTTGATATCATCATTGAGAGTGTATATGATGAACTGATTGAAGAAGGATACTCTGAGGATGATGTTGAGGATGCGATTGAGTTTGCTCTGACTGAACAACTTAATGAGGTAAGTGATCGTTATTATGATTCTGCAGTAAAAGCATCAAAGGATGCTGCTGCCAAGAAAAAAAGAGAAGAGATGATGAAGAGAGCGAAAGGACGCCTCAGATTCATGAAGAGAAAGGCTGGTGAAGCATCTGCCAAACTGAGAGGAAAGGCTGCTGGTGCTGCTGTTGCTGCTACTATGGCGGGTGGTATTGCTAAAGATCAGGCAAGAAGAACTGGTAGAGCAGTTAAGCAGGCAGTAACAAGTGCTCCTGGAAAAGCGAAGAGAAGCATTAAGGATAGAATTAAGAAAGCAGCACTTGGTGTTGCTAAGCGCATGAGCGAGGAAAAGCAGGATCTTCAAGAACTTCCTATTGTCCCCATGGCTGCTGGTGCCGCTGCTTTAGGTGGTGCTGCCATGGCGATTAATAAAGCGATGAAATCTGCAAATACTCATAGCGATAAGTCAGTTGGAAAACCAACAATCCAGGGTGCTGCTTCTGGTATGAGAAATAAAAATGCTAAACTGCAAAAAGCGTTAGATCTGCTGAAGCAATCTCATGAGCCTGAGGGTGATGTTATCGATGAGAAGTTTGGCATGGCAGCAGACACTTCTAAACCTCAGTCTCCAAGGCCAACAAAAATGCCTAAGAGCAGAGAAAGAAACATCGGGAAGCATGACGACTGGAAGGATAAGCATCCTGACAAGAGAGATTTCGGTGAAAGGCCTTCCAAAGGACAGAAACTGAAGTCCAGAGCATCCGCTGTTGTCCAGTCCCAGAGACGCACCGACAAGGAAGTTGGTGTCAGAGAGCAGAGCGAACTTGAGGAAGGCAAGAAAAAAATGCCTTACGTCAAGATGTTCCGCAAGGCAGGTAACCTTGGACGTGACGGAAGTCCTGAAGCAATGGAGCGTTCTAAGAAAATCACTGGTGTGATGAACAAGAATGCTGAAAGAGTTGCTGCTCACCGCGAAAGAGATGATGCTGCCAAGGATGCTAAAGCAGCAAGAAAGGCAAAAATGAAAGAAGAATTATCCATTGATCAGCAGATGAAGATCTCTCGTGATGCAGCAAAGGATAGAAATCCTAATCCTGATCACAAGGCAATTCGTGGTAAGATGTTGAAGAAACCTCTTCCTAAGGACACTAGAACAGATGCTCAGAAAATGACTGATGCAACTGGCCCCCGTCCTGGTTCCCGTTACAGAGGTGACTGATGCCTTTAGATCTGAAGAAAGACGATATGGGGGATGTCATTAAGGACTTTTATAAGTCCAAGGCACCCCAATTCAAAGGTAAGTCTAAGAAAAAAAGAAGGGAGATGGCCATCGCTGCCAAGTTAAGTGCAGAGCGTGGCCCTCTTCCCGAAGAGGATAATCCTCGTATTCCTAGAAAGAAGGGACAACCTGCTAATTCTAAGAAACATTCTGATCTTTACACTGATGAGAATCCTAAGGGAACTATTCATGGTTTAGGATTTAAAGATGTTGCTACTGCGAAAGCATCAGTCTCTAAGATTCGCAATTCATCTAGATCTCATGCTCATAAGATCCAGGCAGCAGTTGCTATGGAACAAAGAGCAAGAGAGATGGGTAAGACTTCAGAAGCAGCAGTCTTCAGAAAATATATTAATGCGATGAAAAAGAAGACTAAGAAGATGAATGAGGGGTGGAGTGACAAGTATAAGAAGTCAATTGATTGTAATAACCCCAAAGGATTCTCACAGAGAGCACATTGTCAGGGTAAAAAGAAGAAAGTAGACGAAACTGCTTACTACAAAACTGACAAGTATAATAAAAAGGTTGCAGACGCAGAAAAGCGTAACAAGGAAAAAGACAAACGAATGAAGTTTGGTAAGTTTTATGATAAAGCAAAGGAAGCAAGAGATCGTTTACGTCCTGGTGAAGTAAAACGTTACGATAAGAAGTTAGGAAGGTACGTTTCTAATAAAGAGTGACGATATATAGTGTGTAGAACTGAGGTTCATCATGCTCGCATTTTTACTTCCTTTAGCTTCAAAAATTATCAAAGATGCCGTCGCCAAGATTCCAGAAAATGAGGAACTCGGTGAGAAGATGGTTGAGATCTGTCTTATTATTCTTGCTAAGGCAGTTAAGTTAACCAAGACTGATATGGATGATCAACTGCTTGAAGTTGTCACTAAGGCAATTGAAGCGAGAGAAGAATGAATTTATAAATATCTCTATGCAATTAAAACTATCGGACGCAAGACATGGCACTCTGGGGCAATAACGATAATATTACCACAACCGGAATTGTCACCGTTAACTACTCTACCAGAGAAGTGACAGGTTTCAATGCAGGATTTGGTGAAAGTGGAAAGATTCAGGCTGGAGATATTATCCGCATTGGATCCCTGACAAAACCAGGAACATATTATGGCGATGCTGTAGTTGTCAGTATTGCTAGCACTTCTTCCTTGACTATCGCATCTACAGCAGGACTTAGTGGAGCTGCTATCGCTGGCACCTCTTACGTTGCTACTCAATATCCCAAGTGGGCTGTTGATGGACACAACAGTGAGAGAAACACTGCATACTCTTCACAGAACTATGGTGTCGCTGCCGCAGGTGCTAATGACGCAAGTGGTACAGTATACGAGACTGGTGTAGGTTGGGTTGGTGTTACAACTTACACTGACAATGCTGGCAACCTTAGAGTCAAGAAAGAGATTCTTTGTGCAATGTCTGGTATTACCACAGGAAACGCTCCTAGTTATCCTAATATTGAAGCCGCTAACTGATAAAGGATGTTATTTCATGAATTGAATTCGGAGAACTTTCTCCTCTTTGCCATTAAAAATTATGAAAATCCTCAGGCAGTAACGAGAGAAGACTTTGATAAAGATCTAAATCATTTTAAGTATATTAAACGGTTGCTTAAAAGGTATAAGTCAACTGGTGAGTTGAAGACACATCTTCTTCTCAATCACTTTATTGTACTTTATAATATTTTTGGTGAAGCAACAACACCGATGTTGTTTTTTAAAATTGATGAGCAAGATTTGTGGAGTTGTCTAAAAACATTTGTGATATTTTTAGATAAACTTCCAGATTATCCTCACACATATATTCATGATTTGGATATAGATGATAATTGTTTAAGAGAACTTATTTCTTTTCACAATGAGCAGTAAATCAGTCGATAAGTTTCTACATCTTTTTAGAGAAATGATGGGAGCAGGAGCTATGGGTGCTCCTACTAACAATGTTGGTAGTGGAAATATCGCTGGTACTGCTGAGGCTGGAGACGATCCACCGGTAAGAAAGAAGAAAAGAAAACCCACACCTGTAGGTAGATACGGCACTCGCAGAACTTGGCGTCAAAATGGCGGAGCAAATTAAGGTTGCAGTTCTAGAAGAAAGACTTCAAAACTTTGAGGCAGTAGTCTCTAAGTTAGATTCTGCAATTGAAAAAATTGCTGAGGTAAATAATAATGTGTCAAGGATGCTTGCCGTCCATGAAGAAAGAATCACAAAACAAGAAGAGATCGACTCGGTATTGTTTGATAAGATCGACAAACTCCGTGATAAAATGGACAGCGATCATGACAACGTTACTAAACGATTATCTTTATTGGAACGAAAACTTTGGGTTGGTATCGGAGCATTGGGAGCAATATTAGTATTGACAAACCCACAAGCGATCAAAGTTCTTAAACCCTTGTTATCCTCTGCTGAAAGTGCTATAGTAGCACCAGCAGTTGCCTTCGTGAATGGATCACATTGATTCTAAGTATATCGGGATTATTTCTCCACGCTTAGAGAAGTTCAAGAGAGTAAAGGCAAACCTTTACAACTTCCGTTGTCCCATCTGTGGCGACTCGAAGAAGAATAAAAACAAAACACGGGGTTATATTTACTCTGTGAAAGCGAATACAAACTTCAAGTGTCACAACTGTGGTGCTTCAATGTCGTTTAATAATTTTTTGAAGCATGTAGATCCTCCGACTCATAAGCAATACTCATTAGAGAAATTCAAAGAAGGACACTCAGGTGGTAGGAATTTTGTTGTTGAAGAACCTGACTTTAAGTTTGAGGCACCAAAATTCAAAAAGAGTCTGAAACTTCCAAAGGCATCGGAAAATCCTAAAGCATCTGGATATTTGACTGCAAGGAAACTTGATACCTCTCAGTTTTACTACGCAAAGAAGTTTAAAAAGTTTGTAAATACACTCAAACCAACCTTTGATGATACTCGCTATGATGAGGAGAGAATCATCATTCCAATCTATTACAACAAAAATTTGATTGGACTTCAGGGAAGATCCATAGATCCTAACCCTGTTAAATATATCACTGTGATGCTTGATGATGACGCACCAAAAATCTATGGACTGGATAACATCAGAACAGATGCTCCAGTCTACGTTACAGAAGGGCCTTTCGACAGCACGTTCCTTCGCAACGCGATTGCAATGTGCGGTGCTGACGCTGATGTTAGTAAGTGGGGGATTAGCAATCCTGTGTGGATCTATGATAACGAACCACGCAACAGAGAGATCGTCAATCGAATCAGTAAAACAATCGATAGTGGCGACTCCGTAGTTATTTTTCCATCATCTATGGATGAGAAAGATATCAACGATATGATAATCGCTGGACATGATGTTCAGAAGATTGTAGAATGTAACACGTACAGTGGCTTGGAAGCAAAACTTAAATTCAACACCTGGAAGAAAATATGAGTAACGGTATTAAGGTTAAAAAACGAGACGGTAGAATTGAGTCTCTTGATTTGGATAAAATGCATCTGATGGTTGATGAAGCAACCAAAGGACTTGCAGGTGTTTCAGCCAGTCAGGTTGAGATGAAGTCTGGTATTCAGTTCTATGATGGCATCACCACTGAAGAAATTCAGGAAATTCTGATTCGTGCTGCTTCTGATCTGATTGATTTGGATCACCCCAACTATCAGTTTGTCGCTGCCAGATTGCTTCTGTTCTCGCTTAGGAAGCAACTCTATGGCAAGATGAGAGAACTGCCTCATCTTGAGGCACATATCATGGATTGCACTGCAAAAGAAGTGTATGACAAAGATATTTTTATTAAATATTCTAAGGAAGAAATTGCGAAAGCAAATTCTTATATTGATCATACCCGTGACTTTCTGTTTACATATGCTGGACTGCGCCAGGTAGCAGACAAGTATCTGGTTCAGGATCGCAGTACTGGTGGAGTGTATGAAACTCCTCAGTTCATGTATATGATGATTGCTCTGACTATTTTTGCAGAGTATCCCAAAGACACTAGGATGTCTTACGTCAAGAGGTATTATGACGCAATCTCAAAGCACAAAATCAACATTCCCACACCTATCATGGCAGGAGTGCGAACTCCACTTCGACAATTTGCTAGCTGTGTGCTTGTTGATGTTGATGACACCCTCGATTCTATCTTTACTTCTGATATGGCAATTGGCCGGTACGTTGCACAAAGGGCGGGAATCGGTATCAACGCAGGCAGAATCCG
>CEUT01062555.1_pt1 | contig 14887 bp, 12 predicted proteins | sample 531401 | NCBI WGS metagenome assembly CEUT01 (sample SAMEA2622821, study PRJEB7988) | marine metagenome | biome: marine biome (ENVO:00000447); feature: surface water layer (ENVO:00002042); material: "saline water (ENVO:00002010), including plankton (ENVO:xxxxxxxx)" | depth 5 m | reverse complement strand
CACAACAAAACGGGTGCCGGCGGGACTGGTGCTGGCGCCTCGGGTGGAACTAGTGGAGTTGGTTCGTCCTTCCGCGGCGGTAAGAAACTGGGCGGCAGCAGTGGCCCGGGTTCTATTGGCGGTTTGTATGACGACTAGAATTTACACAGATTAAAATAATTTAAAGAAGTAATTATATAAAGGAAATAATAAAATGGCAAAATCTTCAGCACCCGTGGTCCAAGAGTCAGTGTCGGAGCTTCCGGCTGGGTCTTATTACGGTCCAGACGGCACAATCTGCACAACATCAACGTTCACCGCCCCATCGGGCCCTTGCCATGTTTATTCACGTTCATCACTACGTAGTGTTATGAGTTCAGCCTCGCCCGGCCTAAAAGACTGGTTAAGAATTCGCGGCGGTGTTCAATGGCATCCAACACCCGGGCATAACCTAAATTTACCTAGCGCAGATCCCTATTGGGCAGAGTTTCTTGAAGGTTGGCGATATAGCGTTGAGGGGTTAAAAGAGTGGCGCGCTCGCCTAGATGAGCCGTCTAAGTATGGTTCATATTCAAACAGAAGAATATTTCTTAGTTTTGAACTTGTAAAGTCTTCAGTTCGAAATCTACTTTTGGGTGCTACTGACAGAGCTATTGAAAACATATACGGAATGGCGGAAAACAACGGCATAACTACGATGCCTGCTGCTTTTGATGGCTCAGACGCACTTGAAGATTATGAAAGAGGACAAGTAAATAAAATAATTGAATTGGCTGCAAGGGCCGGCTACGACGCAAATCAAATGGACGATTTAATGGATGACCTCATGTTACCATACTTTTACGTATCCGGCGGCCACTACTTAAAAAATAACGCTAATCAATGGATACCTGTACAGGGCTATTTTGGTTGGTATGAATATAGATTTGGCAGAGGCTTCACAACTCATATCTCCGGACTCCCCGCTGCCAACGAATCTTCAGAAATTCAAAACATGGGTCTCGATGACATTGATTTAACATCAGGTAGTGATTATTAAAGAGTTTTATTATGGCAACTAAAGTAATATCCGGTATAAAAGCAAAATCTCCTGTTAGAGGCAGACTTGAAAAACTAAAAACCGCAGGAGTTGAGTTCAGTGAAATGGGACTTGTAACAGGCGCTAACAGTACCAACGCAGTTATGCAGTCAGATGCTGTGATGACCTCGTTAAATATAAGTATTTCGCATGAAAAAGTTGATTTTTCTTTGGTAGATGATCCAACAAAAAGTGAAGAAATAGATGAAACAGAACCCAGCAATGAGCAGCTTTTGTTACTTGAGCCGAGCCCAATAGATGCGACTGATAAATTTAGACCGTCTGACGCCGCCGCTGGCCAAGTGGACATAGGTGGCCAGCTACAGCCACTGAAAAGATCTACTTTTTATGAGCAAGATGAAGAGCCCTCAAAATTATATCAACAATCTGCACAGGCTAAAACAACAAATTTGCAGGGCCAGATGAAAATAGCAATGGGAAAATTTTTATCCACCCCAACTGCTAAAGTCAAAAATTCAGATGGGACAAACCTCCCTTCATCGTCTGAAAAATACCGTGGTAAATCTAGGAGAAAAAAATAGATGTCATTTAGTCGAACCCATTTGTTCTCGTCAATTTATTGGGACGTAGAAAATTTAAATTTTCGTGTTTTTGTGCCGGATCCCGCGGCGTCCGGCCTGGATATATATGGTGATGGAACAAGTAATGTTTATTATGACGATCACATTGTTCCTGATGGTTATGCGTACTTAGATCGTACTAAAACATATTTCTCGGCAGACGATGCTGGCATGGCCAGCGCGGGCCTCTACGATAACGAATTTAGAGCCGATGGTACTACTCTACAAACTAATCATATGCCAACGGGTCCAATTTTTAATCCCGGATGGACAGGCGTTTATGTTGTTTACACTACTAATACGGGCGAACAATTTGCTCCTTATGTAACCAGCGATCAGCTTAATGACTATGATTTTGGTGAAACCCAGAAAAATCTGCTGACCAGAGGCAATCCGACTGGCGATCAGGGCGCGATGATTTCAAATGTGGCTAGTGTCCGAATTGATGGCGCGGTTGCCGAGCGGTTTGCCGATTTAGGAGTATCAGAGGCAATTTCGAATGATACATTTGTTGGTTATTTAAAATCATACAGATCAAAAAATCATAAAATCGCCCCGGGATTTTGTTGGAACGGCGCAGCCGAGAATTCACGTCTTCGTGCGCACGTTATGTGGGCCCCATATGTTAAAGTTCGGGACGCAGGTTTGAGCGAAGGTCATTATGTAAAGCCATTTGACGGTCTTCTTCGTCTTGTAACTGCAATACCGATTGCACCGCCACACCGAGATTTTAATGGTTTTTACGATAAAAATTCAGATTTTCATTATTTAATGTCATATAGAATTTTTGGTTACAATGCTATAGCTGGGGGAGCAAAAAGAATACACCCAATAGCTCAAAGTAATGGTGCTGGTGGTTCATCTAACATGATAGTACCAGAGGCTCTTTTAGGTAATAACCCACCAAAACCATACGATGTAGATATTCCATCAAGGAAAACTTTTGATCGTTTAATAGACTTTTTGCAGCCCAGCACAGAACAAATTAATAGGTTTAAAAATGATTTTGGAGAAGTAAATAAATTTTTTACTGGTGTTCCATGGAACATGTTTCAAATTTCATATGGTTTCTCATATAGTACACACGATCAAGCTTGGCCTACGTTTGATGAACAAGCTCGTAACCAAAAAATTCATTCTATACATCCAAGAAACCCATATGCCGGCTCATTTGTGGGCGGAGATATGATAGGGGATGAAGATATAGATGATGCATCACCCAGAAAATACAGAGGATTCCTACATACTCCATCAGCCTTATTAACAGATGAATTAGCCAGAAGGAACGATGAGGCGGCTAATGATTCAAGATTTTTTTATAAGCACAATGTGGCTAATTTTATGGCTGATAACAATGTAAATGAAAATCGCTACGATGTGTCTTACGTTAAGTGTGGTCGTCTTGGCCTGCAGGCCAACGGTATTTGTCAACGTGGTAATGATGCTGTTGCTGATCTAGGTATGGATGATTTTTCAAGATCTGAAGGTCAAACTTTTATGAAATATTTGAATCCAAAAAAGGTAGACGCAGATTCTTTACACCTTATGGTTCACAAACTTTGTAGCCCGCGGCCTTACAATGGTGAAGAGCTTAAAATTAGTGTGCCGTTTGATGGCCACTATGATGCTTACTTTTCCCATGACGCCGACGCTTGGCCTGATATCACAGCAGAATTTGAATCAGCCGCATACGAGGCTCTAAGTGCTGAACTAAAAACAGTAAATGCTGATCATCGCGATGATTTAGAAAGTTCAAATACGTACCGTATGCAATGGGCTACACACGTTGCAGACAATGCTGCTGCTATGAAAGCTGCAGCTAGAGATAGAAGACTAAAATTAATGTACTATGGGCAAGGAGAACTGCAAATGGCTTCAGCTTTTGCAAGAGTAGCTGGGTACGCTATGCAATTAAATAAAATGTGGACCTACGATGATACTCCCAAAGAAGCAAGAATAAGAATGCAAAAAAATAGACAACTCGACAGGGGCATGTTTACTGCAATTACCGATTCATCTTTAGACATAAATATGGAAGAAGAGTACAAAGAGTTCTTAGGCAGACAACTATTGCAGGACAGAGTATTAAGTCTAGGCGGTACGTTTACAGAAGCGCAAATTCGAGAAGCAGAAGAAAGAATAGGCGTTGACAAGGGAACGTACGATAGTAGAATTGGAACAGCCACAGAACTTGGTGGTGGAAGAGGGGATTACTAGGGTTTTTTATGGGATTTAGCAAACGAAAAATTTATTATTCACACGATGTCATGATTAGCGGTAAAGATTATCTGCGCCAAGCACTTGGGCAAGTACAGTATATTATAGATCGCGAACCCCCGGTAACTGAAACGACACTTTCTAAAATCAGAAAAGACCCTAATAGGGAAAGAATTTTAAAAGTTTTTTCACAACTACAAAGGAGTATAACTTGGTGGGGTGGTGATAATCAGATGATAGTGTACATCGATAGTTTTAGCCCTGAAGATAAAGATCTTAGAGGGTACAACACACAAAGGCCCGATATTAGAACAGCAAAAATTGATTTTGATGAGGTTGCTAAAAGTTATGGTTCGTACGCCGGTTTCAGCCGACAACGTCTTTATGGTGTGCTTGATAAATTTGAAATGAACCCTGCTAGGATTACAAAGATTGATAATGGGGCTAGCTCAGTAATACCTAACGTTAGAATTCCCTGTAGGGTTTATTCTAATCCAGAATTTGATCGCGGTGACAAATTTTGGCAAACTGTATTCATGGGTGGACAATTTGGAGATGACATATACCCTAGGCTAGCAGACACCTCTACTGTTTTTTATGATCATGCGTTTTATGTTGAACATTTTGCTCAACATACAATAGCTAATAGGCGCGAATCTCCACAAAAAATTGGTGCACAAAGTCCAACTGAAATTCGAGAAGATATTGGTATGGCTGTAAGATGTTATTATAGAGATTATAATACGTTTATAGATAATTACCAAAAATGGGAAGTCGATCAACATGAACTGTGTATGCCAAACTTAATGTTTGAAGCAAACTATTTTATAGATCAGGAAAATTTTCAAACAAAACTTGATGCACTGACAGACAGTGATGAAGCTACAACCACCGACGATTCCCAGCAATATAAAGATGACATGGTAGCGCTGTATTCTACTGCCCAAGCTGATTCTGAAATAGTGAGTCCATACGATGTATTTTACTATGAAAATCTAAACGAAGAAGAGCCCTATCTAAATATGGTAAAGTATTTTTACCCCTCACCTAATAAGACGAATATATCCGTACCTAATATCAGCGTAAAAGGCGCAGAAATTTTTAAAACATTACCCAACGGCATTGATATGGTAAAAAATAATAAGTATAGAAATGATCAGTGGTATGGAGAAACTTGGATTAACAGTGCAAAAGACGGTGCCCTTAAAGAAAAAGTAAAAAAAGCTCAAAGAAATATCATCATGCCAAATACTTATTTTAAAAACACTAACGGCGATTTGTATCAAAATGAAGTTGAAAAAACACAGACTATATTTGGTTCGAAAAATCAAACAGCCAATTTAAAATCAATTAAAATCACATTAAAGAGACATGTTGATTATAATCAGACCAGCGTGGCCACAGAAGGAGACACAGAAACTTTCAAAGCAAGGTATAGAAGTGATGGTCGTGCGTTATCAGAGGGTACAGTTTATGGCGACTGCGATCGTAGAAAATATCAGTCCAAATGGCACCTAAGACATGCTATTGAAAAAAATAATTATACCGGTAAATTTTTGGAATCATTAAAAGATTTAAATGACGGCAATTTTTCAAATTTTAAAATGCAAACATTTCCATTAGCATCAAGTGCAAGACAAATGTTTCCAATTGGCTATGAAAATGACGAAGGAATAGAAACCATTGATCGATCTGTCAAACACGATAAAATACAAGATGTAAAGCTATTTGGATTTAATTGGCTTGATTTTATGGTCTACACACTTAACAACTCAAGTGAAGCTATAAATGATGACTATATATTCTTAGGTCCACACGATGGCGAAAATATATCAACGTACGGAGACGATTTAATATATAAATATTCGAAATCGAGTGACGCACTAGGTGTACTAGACGCGACAGTAGATTCATTACAATCGTACTTCAGGCGAGTGATGCCGGATTTCATAGAAAATGAAATTACAATAGATGACCCTGATACATACACCGATACGCAAGCAGAACTCTACAACATGTTTTTGGCACCGCAGCTTAGTTTTATTGAATGCTTAGCTTATCAAATAGATAAAACCGGCGGTAGCCCAGTTGGAGAAGAAAATACACAGAAAAAACTTCAAACATGGTGGATCTGGAATTCGTCTGAGCATATTGATATAGATGAAAGGGACGACGTCATACCGCGCAACATTACTATATCCGATTCACAAGTTAAATATGGCCAGCCATATACGTACACGTGTTACGGATATTTTGCCGTACTATCCCACAAATATAAATATTCTGACTTCAGACTAACGAAACAAACAAACTCTTATAAAGGCGATGCTGCCAGCGAAACGCTATCAGAACAAGTAGACAGATTTTGTGTTCAATTTTACGAACCTTTAAGTAAGGTTGTTGTACCACAGGTATTTGCTATTTCTGCAATTGAAGAAAACCAACCTCAACCTTATATGTACAGTAATTTATCTGAATATAATACTTTTGCACCATCACAGTTTGATATATCAAAATCTCCACAATTGGCCGATTTTTATTTAAATGTTGAGCCTTGCATCAAGATTTTTAAAATACCTTTATATCAAAAAACTACTGCTGTATATGATAATCCCGGTAATAAAATTACCGCTGTACCTTTTCACGTTATTAACGATGAAAACAAAATAGGATTCAATATCTCACAAGATAACTTTAAGCCAACACAGTACCCTGTATGTTTAGATGCACCAGAAGTTATGCAAAGAGATGCTTATCTGCACAGTAAAGACCTATATCTTACAGACGAAATTAAATATTATTCTCAATCACCATCAAGATTTTTAGAAATTTATAGAATTAAAAACAAGCCTTCATCATATTTTGATTTTGGTGGTAATTTAGTTTCAACCATTGATCTGAGGCTGAAAGATGAAAAATACAATAGAACAGAAATTACATTTTCCGATAAAATTAATCCAAACGAAAAATACTATTATATGTTCAGATTTGTGACAGAAAACTTTATGCCCGGGCATGTATCAACTATTTATGAGGCCCAGTTGGTTAATGATGGTGGCTACACATACGCGCTTTTTGACACTGTTGATACATCTGATTTTAAAAATTCGCCTTTTGCGACAAAAACCGATTCGTTTAAAAAATTATTACAGATTGAGCCCAATATGAGCCAGATGGAACTTCAAACAGAAGGTGTTGACTTTACTAAAAGAGCCAAAGATCAGCTTGACGAAGTAAACATCGGCAATGCCGATAACAAAATTTGGGGTAAAACTTTTAAAGTAAGACTAACATCGAAAAAATCAGGTAAAAAGACCGATCTGAACCTTAAGTTTAGATTACAAACAAAGGATTTTAGTTAAAAACTAATTATACAAAATGGCTTATTTAAAAACCAGCGATTCAATTATTATAAAAGCTGTTCTCACTGATGAGGGTAGAAAGCTAATTTCAAGAGGTGAATTTAAAATTGCAAAGTTTACCCTTGGTGATGATGAAATAGATTACGAACTTTTCAACCCCAGTGAAACATATACTGAAGCCAATAATCCGGCTATTAATAGTATTAAAATTCTTGAAGCGTACGGCGACAAAAGAAAAAATTTACATTTTGGCCTCAATTCGTTTGATTCAGGTATTTTATATATTGATTCTGACAAAGAAGACCCGTATGAAGCCGCTGCAGCTGAGACCTACACAACACAGCATGCCCATATCATGCATTTGCCGATTTTAAAATCAAATGACAAGCTTGGTGTTGCAGCCTCTGTGTCTGGTACTATGAATTATTTAGCTGTTAATGACGAAACTGCAGACCTGCTAAACACTATTCCAAATTTTAAATTTTTACAAAATAAAAATTTTGATAATTGCAAGCTTGTAGTTGAATCAGGAATGTCGAATATTTCTGCTGAACATTATGATGGTGTGTCGGCGTATGTCGAACCAACACCATTTAGCAGAGAAGAGTTAATCTTAAAAAAATTCCTGTTAGACAGCGATTATTTTGTATACGTTGACGACAGATTTATCAGAAATGTCGTAGGTATTAATCAAGAATCTACATTCAAAAATTTTCAAAGCGGCGAGACAATTATCAAGTTTTTGTCTAACGAAAAGCAATCATATCCGATTTCACTAGAAAGTGAATTTGACGGATACGCCACGTATATCTTCAGGGGAATCCCAAACCTTATGTATGATTGGGCAACATCACCCGAGGGTGTTGGCAAAAGTACGACTCACTCTGTTCACGAAGGTCCACGTGGCACCGTGTTTGCATTTAATCCAATAGCTTTAGATGAACTAAAAATAAATTCAGGTGATCGCACAGATTTTAGGTACACTAAGTTTGGCCAAACTGATAAAATAGTTTTTAGTGAATTACCAACATCTAAGTTTGATTATATAGATACAACTATTTACATTGTGGGAAGCACCACGAACTCCGGTGTATCGATGCCATTGAGGATTATTAGATATGCAGGAAAATAAATTCAAAAAAAAACAACACAATGCGAAACTATTTGCATAAAATTTACTATTTATTTACATGAAGAGGAAAATAAATGGCTTTTTTAGATAACTCAGGTGATATTATTTTGGACGCTGTTCTTACAGAAGAGGGTCGCAAATTGATGGCACAAGGAAACTTTCAAATTACAAAATTCGCCCTTGGCGATGACGAAATTAATTATGCTCTGTATGACACTGGACATCCTTCTGGTTCTGCATACTATGATTTAGAAATTTTGCAAACTCCTATTATGGAGGCTCACACAGCAATCAACGCAAACATCAACTATGGTTTGCTTAACATACCAAACCCGAGATTGCTTTACATGCCGAGTATTAAGAGAAACACCAAGGTGCCAAAAGCAGTTATACCAAGAGATAAGGTTTATTATTTGGCATACAATGATGGTACCACGTACGATGCTCTTGTGACTGCATTCGGCGGAGTATCAGGTGGCGGAGACAAGCAAGTTCTTCTAGCTGGCCAACGCGACGGCATGAGCATACAGCTTGAAACTGGTTTAGACACACCAGAAATTGCTGCTACTCTATCAAATAAACAAACATTTATCCAGTCACAAGGTCTGGCTGACACATCTTTTGAAGTTTCAGTCGATAGTAGGTTTATCAACACTGTCATGGGCCCGGGCCCGGGAGATCAGTTCGCAAATCAAGCAGGCACCGGTGAGGCAAAAATTAAAACCAACTTACGTCCGCAAGCACCCAATACCAGAGATAAAATGCAGAAAAACCATTCAAAGGCTTCGATTAGAGCAATATCCAACAATGTTGTTAAAAGAACAAACGATACCAAAGCTGATACAAGCATATCGGCTATCAGAGGCCCGCGAGCAAGCGCCACATCACTAAATTTTGATACAACGGTTTTAAGTGATGAAATGTTCAAGAGATATGGAAAACAAGGCGAGTCAATTAGTGGTGCATCTGGTACCTACAGTTACATTGACACTATGGTTAAAGTTACTAACCAAACAGGCGCCGGTGATCAAATACCGGTCAGAATTATTAAAAAAGACGCATAACGGAGATTATAAATGCCAGTTCGAAATTTTGAACCAATTAACCCAGCAACCGATGTTACGACCACTAAAACACTTTTGCATGAGGTTGTCCCAATTACTGGAACAATTATTAGTGGTACCTACGGTACATATCCAAGTGAAAACAACATCAAAAACTACACACACGGCATGTTTCAATCTGTGTATGATTACCCGTTTTTGAGTTCATCGTCCAACCATATTTTCGATTTAGCGGTTGGCTACTCGCCAAAATCAGATCTTTCGGCATCAACAGCAACTCAAAATTCTAAAAAAATTAACATGTATAATGAGTTTGCGCAAGTTCTTCTTGGATTTACCGGCTCAAATAACGACATCAGAACGTTTGAGCCAGACCTGAGACTTGATCAATCAGGCTCAATGAAAGAATGCTTCTTTATTAGTTTGTCAAGGTTGTTGACAAAAGACGAAATTAAAAAGGGCACGTTTAGACTTACACTCGGTACTGGTTCATGGGCCGACCCCTTCGCTGCAGGCGGCAGTCTTGATTTAGGTGACTATGCTGCTAAAGTTGATGGAACCGGTGTGAGCAACGCAGATGGTGGCGACTATGGAATTCTTCACACTAGCTCAACTGCATCCCCAGCAGATCCGGGCGTTGGTGCTATTTTCTACCAAGCTGGTATTGTGGTTTTAACAGCCTCCGTGTTTGGTGGAGACTATGCGGGTGAGTTTAACAAGCAAGACGGCCACCCATCTTGGCATATTCACGACTCCCTCTTTTCTGGTTCAATAACGGGCTCTATCGATGCCTTCAGGCACAGAATTAAAAACATTCAGTTTAACAACACAACTGAAATTAATTCTACCATCTATTTCTGCCGAGCCCCAGCTAACAAATTTAACTACAGCTCTAACCCTACCTACACTAGCGGAAGTAAAATTGTTGTTAAAGAAATAGCAGCAGACAATCCAATAGCATATGTTACCACAGTGGGTCTGTATAGCCCAAGTAATGTATTGCTGGCTGTTGCAAAACTGTCGGAGCCCCTGAGAAAGAGTGTTGACAATGAGCTTACAATCCGAGTAAGATTGGACTACTAAAATGTCGTACCGTAAGTTCGGTAAAAATGATATTTTAATTAATACTATTAGAACGCACCCAAAAGTAGATTTCTTAATTTACAGTGGCACTGTGTTCTATAATGGAATCCCGCATGAGCCGGGTGAGTTTCGTTTACAACATAACAACGTCTATATGACTCCTGAAGGCTACGAGAACCTTTATGAGTACAATATTGATAGAACATACGTAGGAGCCGAAGGATACACCACTACGGGCTCTAATCCATTAATATATCCTTATATCCCAAAAGACGGATCCCGCACACAGCTTTTTATGACTGGTGCGTTTAGTAAAGCTGAATATGACATAGCTGAATATGGTGATCTTTTCACAGGTAGCTATCCGCAATTTGCTTCTATTCAAAGAGAGCTAATCACTGATCCTTCTGGTTCTTGTGATGAGCGCAAAAAAGATGATTGTGCTCACAACTTCTCGTTCTTCTCAATTAAAAATTTATTAAACCATTACAAAAACATCAGCCCACATTATGCTGTTTCGAGCGCATATGGTGATGGCTGGGATAAAAATTCTCAAACCATGAATATGATTCATATTCCTTCGATTCTTTATGGTAGCGAAATTAAACCCGGCACCGTTAGAATGAGGTTTTATGTAACTGGTGCACTTGTTGGTGAACTTCGTGACGAGAAAGAAAATGGCGAACTGATACAGACATTGCCTACCGGCAGTGCTTACTCTGGTTCTGTAGCTGGCGTGGTAATGTATAATGAGGGTTTTGTTATATTAACCGGATCATGGGATCTTAACGATATTCCCATAAGGTATCTCAGTGCGTCAGCAGAAGATGAAGGACACTCACCATCTAAGTGGATTTACTGGGGCGCAGGTACTCGCGATGGAGTTACTGAAGACTTGCATACCAGTGGTGAGCCAGCAGAAGGTAAAGATCGTTTCTTAGGTCACGGAACAGGTAGTTTGCTTAGTGCTTCGTTTACGATGAACTTTGAGGGTACCACAAAAACACAAGTATTAACAATGTACGCTCGCGCTGCACGTGGCCAAGCAAATTATTCAAACAACCCAACATTTATCAAACACGGACAAACAAAACTCAATTTTACATCGTCACAGATTTACGAAGAAAACGCTACGAGAGAAATAAAAAATACAGTTTCGTCAAGTTTTCAAAATTATGTTTCACCTTTCGAAAGACAAGTTTATATTTCCAAGGTAGCTGTTTACGATGAGCACAAGAATTTAATTGGCATTGCAACACTTGCAAATCCCGTATTAAAGAAAGAAGATCAAGACATAACGTTTAAAATAAAACTGGACATATAGTATAATATTGTTATGATTTTAGGTATAGATGTATCGACCAGTATAACGGGTTTTGCTGTTGTAGCAGATAACGAACTTGTATATTATGACTCAGTAGATTTACGCAAATATAAAGACGTGTTTGAAAAATCCATTGTTATAAAAGAAAAAGTTCTAGATCTATATGAAATGTATCAACTTAATAATGATGATGATCCAAATTGGGGCGACTCTAGATTTCCCATACAAGACATCTACATTGAGCAACCGTTTATGTTTTTTAATTCTGGCGGTTCATCAGCTAAGACTATGGCAAGTCTACAGAGATTTAACGGAATTGTTTCATGGATGACATATGAAATATTTGAGATTCAACCTAAGTATGTAACTGCTACACAGGCAAGAAAACATGCTGGGATCAAAGTTCCTCGGGGCCAGAAGGCCAAAAAAGTTGTTTTAGAACATTTGCTTGAGACAGAGCCAGCTTTTAAAATTCAATATACATCACATGGAAACCCAAAGCCTGAAAGCTATGATCGTGCTGATGCAATTGTTGTCGCAAAAGCCGGCTGGAAAATAGAAAATAATCTTGACATAACCAATAACTAATGTTATTATATTTAATGCTTTTATTGCAAAAGGAAAAGGAGAAAAAATGAAAGTACAAAATGGAGACACAGTAACTGTTAACTACAGGGGCACACTCCCAGATGAGGAAAATATCGAGTTTGACAGCTCTTATCAGCGTGGTGCTCCCGTTGAATTTGAAGTTGGTGCAGGTAAAATGATTGATGGTTTTAACGATGCGCTTCTCAATATGTCGATCGGAGAAACTAAGTTTGTAAGTATTCCAAAGGAAGAAGCATACGGAGAATCAGAGCCAGCAGCATTTCAGCTTGTCCCTAAGACATCTTTCGGTGAAGGTTTTGATTTTAGGCTTGACGGCATGATTCAAGGTAATGGCCCAATGGGTCCGTTCATTGCGAGAATTCATGAGATTCAGGATGAACATGTAATCCTAGATTTCAACCATCCTTTGGCCGGCAAGAACTTGGTTTTTGAAATCACTCTTGAGTCTATTGCCGACAGAGAGGTGCCAGTTGCGAACTGGAATGCATCGATGAAAAAGGCTGAGCTTTTAGAAATCGCCAAGTCTCAGGGACTTAATGTAAATACCCGCTCTACAAAGTCACAAATTGTAGAAGCCCTACAAGCACAATAACTATTGACATTTCATTTAGTAATGTTATAATGCTTGTGAGGGATTATGAAATCAAAAGAAGCAAAGAAAATATTACATGAAATTTTTGGAAACTACACAGACAAGGGCTCGGAGATTCTTTTCCGATGCCCTGTTTGCAATCACCACAAACGTAAATTCTCTGTTAACGTGGATAAAGCTGTTTATAAGTGTTGGATTTGTGATTATAGGGGTCGTAATATTAGGCGTCTTGTTAGGCGTTTTGGTAACTATATCCAACTACAGTCGTGGGACCAACTATCAGACAGGTCAGATATTGAAAGATTTGCTGACTTATTTATGGACGGATTCAGTGAACAAATCGAAACAAAAACAACAATCGACATACCAGAAGAATTCAAAACACTGACGCACTCATGTGTTCCTGCTACTGGTAAGTACGCTATGAGATATCTTAAAAGCCGCGGCATATCAAATAGTGACATAGTTAAGTGGAAAATTGGTTATTGTTTTAATGGGGAATATCGCAACCGTATTGTAATCCCATCTTTCGATGAAGATGGTGATTGCAATTATTTTATTGCACGTTCTTATAACGGAGATTCATTTAAATATAAAAACCCTAAAGCTTCAAAGGACATTATATTTAATGAACTATTTATCGACTGGAATAAAGACCTAGTATTGGTCGAAGGAGTTTTTGATGCACTGGTCGCCGGAAATGCTGTTCCTATACTGGGTTCAACCCTACGGTCGGGGTCCAAATTATTACGAAAGATTGTACGGAACGACACACCAATCTACATCGCACTTGACCCCGACGCAGCAGACAAGGAACGCAGGATTATTAAGATGCTCCTTGAATATGATATCGAACTTTATAAAATCGATGTTACGGGCTATGAAGATGTAGGTTCTATGTCACGCAACATTTTTAACGAGAGAAAAAACAACGCGGTATTTATCGACAGAGACAACTATTTATTGTTAGATTTATTATCGGCAGTTTAATATGCGTATCACAGAATCAAGATTAAAAGAAATTATTCGAGAAGAAATAGAAATTCGTTTTGTAAAAAATACAATCAACGAAGTGATTAATGAGATGCAACTAGATCTCTCCGAAGAGCAGCGATTACTTTTAGAAAAAACTGTGCTTGATCAAATTAAGAGTGCAGCTAAAAAATTTGCAGTTCCGGCAGCGGTTGTTGCAGCCTTGGCATTTGGTTCGCAAATAGGCAGTGATTTGCAAGTATTAGACGGTGTTGGTGCAACACCAGCAGCTGCCGAGCAAATACAGAATGCAATTGATGCTAGCCAAAATATGTCGGATGCAAGATCTGATTTTCTTCAAGGCGCTATTGATGCCAGTGGCCGTGAAGGTGAGATACCTGCCGATCTTGCAAAGGGTGTTGGTGGTGATGAAGCAAAAGATATTGCCATGGATCGTCTTGAGGCTGAGTATGCCTCTAAGGGCGATATCGAAAGCACAGGACAAGCACAACAGACAGCAGACGGCGCCTCATACATAACATATGTGCCGTACGATAGCTTACCGGATGGCTATAAAGACACGTTTACTCGCGGTGCAGAAAAAGAAGATTTGAAAAAATACTACCAGACAATGGAAATTCAAGAATTGGCAGACTTAGTAAGAGATTTTAATCAATGGGGCTCCGAAGGTCAAGGCAACTTCTATGATTCTGAATCGACAGGAACCCAGCTTTTACCTGCATCTTGGTCAATTGCATACAAGGCTCTACAAGATAAGACTGCTGAGCGCGGCGCAAAAGGTAAAAATACTTTTAAAGAAGTGCTTGACAGCGCCATGTTATAATGTTATAGTATATGTATAAGAGGGCACATATGCTTAGTTTTATCACGGAT
>CEUT01147881.1_pt1 | contig 14981 bp, 8 predicted proteins | sample 531401 | NCBI WGS metagenome assembly CEUT01 (sample SAMEA2622821, study PRJEB7988) | marine metagenome | biome: marine biome (ENVO:00000447); feature: surface water layer (ENVO:00002042); material: "saline water (ENVO:00002010), including plankton (ENVO:xxxxxxxx)" | depth 5 m | reverse complement strand
AGATGGAGGAGATGCTGGTGGTCCAGACGGAGGTGATGGTGGTGATGGAGGTATCACTGGGTTCTCCTCGAGGACCTCGGCAGACCCAGGATCCTCTCCAGGCGGAGGTGGTGGTGGTGGTGCTACTTCGGTAGAGGTGAACGGTGGTGCAGGTGCAGATGGGAAAGTAATTGTAAAAGCATTTGGATGAGAGATATAAATACCTTTGGAGACTTAGTATGGCAGCAAGAGCATTTATGGATACCGCACAGGGTCTGATACTACAGGGATCAAATAGCACCGTTCTGGTTAATGGGATGCCTGCAGCTGTCCTTCTATCTAAGGTAGTGTCTCATGGACCATGCCCGTCTGTACACTGTGGTGCACCTTTCATAGTAGGTTGTTCTAACACCGTATTCTTCGAAGGTATGCCTGCTTGCACCATAGGAGATGTGGCAACCTGCGGTCACACCTGTACCAGTTCTAACAATGTGTTTATTGGAGGGTAATCGATATGGCTTATCTTCATACTACTTTTTCCACTGAGGGGGTATCAATACCGCACAGAACTCTAAGCGATGCAGAGAAATCAGTGGTAGAACTGTGCCTTAATGGGATAACCAGCGGGGCTACCCCCCTAGAGAATCCCGTAGTTGGAAGCGTTGAGTCTAATTATGACTTGGCAAGCGCACTTCAAGATCAAGCTGTATCACTACAATCTGATCCCTTTTCTACGGTAAATTATAATACCTTGATATCTAGTCTAGAACTGCTGAAGAATAATCTTAAGGATAGTGCTGACGGGAGCAGTAATGTTTTAAGGCATACTAATAGGATAAGTGGTGCGGTGTTAGGTCCAGACGGAGAGTTAATGGATTTCATGGGTCTTACCAGTATAGCATCCTCGTATAATAGTATAAGAGAAGCGATGAAGGGTGCTACCGCTCCTACTGAAGACAATTACTCTACGATGTTCACCAGTGTTCTGGGATCTGGTGCTGGTGTCCTCGGTAGTATCAATAGGTTGCTATCTGCAGCAACTGGAGGAACTGGGTCTATCAATCCTGCGATCAACGATAGAGGTGTAACAGGCGCTCAAGAATCAGTTGATACTTTAACCGCAGGTATTAGCACGGATAATGGCGACTTAATGTCTCAGGTTGAATCAGATAACAAGAATGCAGCATATGCCCTAAGCTATGTGACTAGGTTTGGACTAGGGTTGTCTCTAATTGGGATGGAAAAAGATACGGCATTTGGTGCTAGATTATTAGATTCCGTTGGAAGCGAAGAATTATTAACTGAGCTTGAATCAGCGGTAGATTCAGAGCCCACAATATCAGATGGACCGTTCGCCATAGAAGGTTATTATCCATTATACCGTACTGCGGAAGCGGCTAGAGCGGCAAGTCCTACCCCCAATGAATCTAGAGAAGGTGAAGATACCCTTGGTTATCACATACACGTATTGAGCGACATAGAATATTATATGCCAAACGGTCTAGGAGGTCCAGGCAGTGGACTACAATTCCATGGGGATTACCAGATGGATCAGACCATAGAAGAAGAGGAAGAAGTAGAGGTAGAGACAAGAGCCGCTACCACCAATGAAGTGGTAGGGACTAGACCCGAGCAAAGTGCTCCTATTGTTAGTACCCCCGTATCCAGTGTAGAATCTACTTCGCCCACAGTTGACACACCAGAGTCTACTACCAGCGAGTCCTCAACTGATTCTTCCAGCAGCAGTGATGGTGATTCTGGAGGTGAAGACTCTGGTAGTGGAGACTCTGGAGGCGGAGATTCTGGCAGTGGAGATTCTGGAGGTGGAGGCGGCGGAGGAGGATATGGTGGAGGCTATGGTGGTTATTAATCTCTCTTATAACAATCGAGTAGCAAAGAGTATAAATAAATAAATGTGTATTATAATATAAGAAAGACTAATCGAATATGGTCGAATACCCAACAGAAGAAGTATACAACAGATTCATGGAAGTGGATCTGATGGGATCCTGGATGGAGATAGGGATAGCGATGTCCGCTCTAATTGTAGGATTCTGCATGGGTTACCCTCTATTTAGAAGTTGGATCAAAAAGAAAAGGGTGAATAAGACTAACCCCTGTTCTAACAACTTCAGAAACATACACTCTAGAATACACGAATTTCTAACAGAGATCAGAGTGAAAATGAACGCAGATAGGTCATGCGTATTACAATTCCACAACGGAGGGTCCTTCCTAGATGGATCTTCAATGAAAAAATTCTCTCTGACGCATGAGTCGTGCTCAGTGGGCGTACAAGAGTCAATGACGGGCAGATATGACCTGCTGGCATCTGCCTATGTCGAAATGCTAGATAGGATGTCTAAAGATGTACTTGAGGTAGAGGCTACATCTAATCTGCCAGACTGCAATTTCAAAAGACATCTGGAATCCAATCATACTCTGGTTTTTGCTATAGCACCCATTAGAGACTCTAGGGGGGTTTTAATCTCTGGGTTCTTGCTATTGGAGTGGTGCACTTGGGACAGTGCAGACATGATAGACGACGACAGGATACCCATAGATATAAAAGAGTATAGCAGATATATCGAGAGCAGATTGTCAGAGGAGAAGAAGATATGAAAGATGCCAGATATAAAGATCTAGATCTTGATTTCGTGATGCATCCTTCTACAGGAGATATCTCCTCCAAGACAGATGTGGAGGCTGTGAAAAGATCTGTCAGAAATTTAGTCCTCACCAATAAATATGAGAGACCATTTCAACCTTTCTTGTATGGAGGGGTCAGACAATTTCTGTTTGAATCCTTATCACCCATAACCGCATTGGCGATAAGGCAGAGCATCATGGATGCCATCAATAGGTATGAACCTAGGGCATCCCTGATGGAAGTTCAGGTGATAGCAGATGATGAGAAGAATGCATTTGAGGTGACTATATGGTTCAGAGTGGTAAGCATAGAAGAACCAGTAATACTAAACCTATTCTTAGAGAGATTAAGATAAATGTCTACTAATAAGACCAACCTATCAGTAAATAGCCTGGACTTTGACACCATCAAAGACAGTCTTAAGACTTACCTGAAATCACAAGATGAATTTAAGGACTTCAACTTCGAGGGGTCTGGTATGTCTATCCTCCTTGATATTCTATCCTACAACACTCATATGGAGGCGTTCTATAACAATATGATCGCTAATGAGATGTTTATGGACAGTGCTGCCAAGAGAAGCTCTATAGTTTCCATTGCTAAGCACCTAGGTTACACCCCATCTTCTCCTAGATCAGCGTCTGCTTCTGTTGATATTAAACTGGGAAGTACGGCTGGTATGGATTCTAATACCATAATTCCAATTTATAGTAAATTCGTCAATTCTTCGGGGGGTAGGCAATATACCTTCTTAAACACGGCCTCAGCAAGCGTTGATATCAATGCTGCCGATGGAATTCATGTTAAAGATCTTGCTATCACAGAAGGTAGAGTGGGCAGGATAACCTATGTAAATGATTCCCAAGACGATGAGCAGAGATTTATACTTACTGAGCCTATGACTGACACTAGGACTCTTACGGTAAGAATACAAGAGTCCGCTACCGATACCACAGGTTATACAGATAGCTGGTCTTTGGCAGATAACATCAATGATGTGACCTCTACCTCCAAGGTTTACTTCTTACAAGAGGTGGAAGACGGCAAGTTTGAGGTGTACTTCGGAGATGGCGTAATAGGAAAGAAACTCACAGACGGCAACTTGGTAATACTGGAGTATTTGATTTCATCTGGTTCAGCCGCTAATAACTTGGGTGTGGCAGACGCAGCTGGAAATAGAACCTTCTCTTACGGTGGTTCTGGAAACGAAGTAATTGTAAAATCTTTCTCTAGTGGTGGTGCCGAAAGAGAAACATCTAACTCAATCAGATCCAATGCCCCCAAGTCCTACCAGGCTCAGAATAGGGCTGTTACAATAGAAGATTATAAGTCTTTATTAGCAGCAGATTACCCCGATGTGGAATCAATAAGTGTGTGGGGAGGGGAGGAAAATGACCCCCCAGAGTATGGAGCGGTGATAATATCTTTCAAGCCTAAACAAGGTACTACTATCACTCAGGCTACTAAGGATGGTATAATTAACTCATTAGTTTCGAATAAGGGAATAGTAGCGATCAGGGCGAAAATAGTCGACCCCAACTATATTAATCTTTTGATCAAGACCACTGTGAATTACGATCCAGTGTCTATCTCAGTAGAAGAGCAATCCCTCAAGACCTTAGTCAACAACAAGATCACTAAGTTCGTTGACAATGACTTAGAGAAGTTCACCAAGGGACTTAGACACTCTAAATTCGTGAGAGAGATAGATAACACCGATCCTGCTATCCTTGGCAATGAAACCAAAGTAAGCATGGAGTACAGATTGTTCCCTACCACAGGTCAGAGCAGATCATACGAAATAAACTTCGGTAATGCTTTATTTCATCCTTATTCTGGTTACGAATCAGTTATATCATCAACTGCTTTCAAATATACTGATATCAATGGCATCACTAGGGATGCTTTCTTCGATGATGATGGTCAGGGGAAACTGAGGATTTATTACTTTAACTCAGGAATTAAGACGTACCTCTCTACGGATGCTGGTCAGGTAGATTATGAGACTGGTCTTCTAAGGTTGATCAGTCTAACATTCAACTCTGGTGCGGATGAGGCCTTTGTAAGAATATTCTCGGAACCAAGACTCTTAGATATAGACTCAACCAAGAATACTATATTGACGATAGACAAGAGTGACCCTAACGCTCTAGAGATTACAATGAACCCAGTAAGGGTAACGACCTAGGAGGATTGGTAGTTGTTAATACCCCTAATAGTAGGTGAAGAACAAACCATCAATATAATATCTATTGGTGGTATATCTGCTGGTACTGATGTACCAGTTGACATATTTGTAGATGAACTAGTCCCCGAATTTGTTTCCTTAGACCACCAAAAATTCGTATCTTTCTTGAAGCAATATTACGTCTGGATGCAACAAGAGGGGAATCCTAAATTCCAATCTTTCGGGCTGGATGATCTCAATGATATCGATGATACAATAGAAGAATTCAAGATACACTTCTACAATCAATACCTACAAAACTTCCCAGTGGAGTTAGATAGCAAAGCAGATCTGGATAAGGTCCTCAAGAGAATTGTGGATGTCTATAAGATCAAGGGGACGGAAGAATCTTACAGGACTTTGTTCAGAATATTATTTAACCAGACTCCCAGATTCCATTACCCTTCTAATGACTTAATGAGACTAAGCGATGGCAACTGGGTAGAACCCACTATATTGAAGACAACCCAGACAAATAATATAGAAGACTTGTTTAACATGATAGGAAGGCAAGTTGTACAGAGAAAACCAGAAGACAATAGCGTGGAATCGTATGGATTTGTAGAGTCGGTAGTTCCCTTCGGTGTGTCTGGTTATGAGGTAGCAGAGATAGAACTGTCTGGTGTGTTCGGATCATTCCGACCAGAAGGCTATATAGAGTGCGAGTTAGAAGATGGCAACGTTATTAGAGAGTACATATATCCTGGTATATCAGATATTAAGATCGTGGACGGAGGCACGGGTTATAATATAACAGATACTATAAACATAGGTGGGACGGGTGAAGGAAGAAATGCTTCTGCCAAGATATCAGATGTAAGCAGCACAGGACAAATATTGGCAATAAGTGTTAAGGACAGTGGTGTCAATTATAGATCCTCCGATAAAATAGTCCTGTCTATCAATACCCTTAGCGGGTCTGGTGCTACCTTGGGTTGTTCTGGTGGGGTAGCATTAGATACTAGGCCTGGATTCTACTCTGGGGACGATGGTCTGCTAGGATCTGACAGAAGAATACAAGATAATAATTACTACCAAGATTTTTCTTATGTGGTTAAGTCTACCATGAACCTGAACGAGTATGGTGAAATACTTAAGAGACTAATTCACCCTGCTGGACTTAAATTATTCTCTCAGGCTTTGTTCGAGGAATTGAAACAAATTGACACTGGTGTTACCGAGTCTAGGATAGCATATGAGGTTCCTATTGCTGGGCACTATACACCATACCTTTTCAATACCATCAGGAATTTAAGAGATAACGGCACTGGTGGAGGATCGCTAGCAGGCGGTAGCCTGGGAGTGGATCTTTACCCCTCTGGATACGGGTTCTCGGCAGCAGAGGGTGGGACTTATTCCCCTGAGTTCGGCACCTCAGTTCATAACCCATACGGGTTAGTACACGGTACATCTGGTCCTTTAGGTGGGTTCACCCACGGTGCAAATACTAACACACTTAATAGACCTCAGGGAGAGCAGTTTGCAGTTGAGAACGGGGGAATCAGCACTGGATCCTCTACTCTGGGTGTTCCAGGCGCTTCTGGTAACCATTGGATAGTATATCCCCACCCTACCAGTAGGGGGGTTGGTAGTATGCCTCTATCGAATATCGGGTCTATAATAGATTTGGAGCTATATAATGATGACGATTTCCCCTCTAGCGATACTTGGACCGTAAATGAGATAGTGTCTCAAACCAACTCCTTCGGTCAAGACGCATTGGGTGTGATATTATCCGAGTTCAAAACGGGAAATACTAAAGTGCTTACCATCACTAATATAGGTGGTGGGCAGTTTTTAGATAGGAATGTAGTCATCCACGGAGGCTCAGTTGGAAGATTGGTAGGTGCTAGTGGTTCTTCAGCCCATATAAATAGTATAAGAAGTTCTAGTACCTCATCTCACTCCATTGATACACCATTCAGCTACATCAAAGTAAACGATTTTGTGCACGGAATACTCAAGGACATAGATTAGAAAAATGGCAAATGAATTAAAAAACTCGTTCGTTACCCACATAGCAAACCAGCTGGTAGAGTCATTCTCACTTAAATCAGACGATGCAATGTTCTTCTATATAGCCAGGGCACAAGAGTGGACTGGCGGTACTGCTAGCGATCAACTCCCACCAACATACGAAGACACTTCTGAGTCATTTCATGACGCATGGAGAAGGATGCTGGGTGCCAAGAGGATATCCGACACTAACATATATTTAATGGCTGATAAAAATCCATGGACTCAAGGCACTATCTATCAAGAGTACAGAGACGACCTAGATATGTCTAAGACCACTTTCTATGTTACTAACACCCAGAACAACGTATATAAGTGTATATCTAACAACAACGGTGCTGCATCTACCTCTTCTCCATTCGGATCCCCTCTAGAGGTATTTCAAACTACCGATGGTTACAAGTGGAAGTTCATGTTTAGAATACCAGAGTCTCAGGTAGACTTCATAACCGATACCGAGATACCCATTAGAAATCTAGAGGTAGAACCTAATGTGCCAGACAAGTTCGAAGACGATAGATTCCTTCAGTATGCAGCCCAGTTCAATGCGGTAAATGGTTCTATCGAGAATATTAGAGTGGTCAATGCTGGCAATCAATATGACAGATCTGTACCAGTAAGATTGATCGGTCCAGAAGGTGACCGCACAATAATATCGGACTCAACTTCCAATACAGTTACACTTAACCCTGTAGAAAGTCCCGTAGACGATATCTATAATACCTACGAGATAGGGATTGTATCGGGTACTGGTATTGGTCAGAGAAGAACCATATCTGATTATGATGGTGGAAACAGAATAGCGACGGTTAGTGTCAACTGGGATACATTGCCAGACAACACTAGTTATTATGAAATAGGACCAGCATTGGCTATAGACGGGGATGGAACCAGTGCAGCCGCTAAGCTGGTTGTTGATGCAGTGGGTGGTGTTGAATCAGTAGAGATGTTAAACAAGGGTCAAGGCTATACACGTGCCACTGCTATTTGTTCTACCACTATTGTGGGTGGAGGATGCACACTAGATGCGCAAATCAGCCCGTATGGTGGACATGCATCAGATCCAGTAGGTGAAATATTCCCTACCAAGGCAATGATACTAGTAAAACTTCAGAGGGATGAAGATGGACAAATACCAGTCAAAAATGATTTTAGACAATATGGGATCCTTAAGAACCCTATAATTAACACTGGTTATAGTGGTGCTGGCAAGGTGGCGAGCAAGGAGCTTGATGTATTCAATGATCTTAAAATCAGAGCAGCAACAGGCTCTGTTTTCTCTACCAGTTCATTTGAAATCGGGGGTAAGATATTCGGAGTGAATACCTCTACCTGTGGAGAGATAGTAAAATGGAATAGAAGCACTGATATTGCCAAGGGTGTGCTTAAACTGAAGGGGGTGGGTGGAGAATTCGATCCCAGCGAGCCTCTAGCATCAGTCAACCTTGTAGGTAGCAATTGGTCTTCCGCTGGAACCGACAGCGCATTCGTAGAGTTCATGGATCCGCCAGTGATTGCCACTTCTCTTGATTCTTACAGACTAACCACTAAACTGGTGGTCGGACCTACGGCTGGAGATGTCGCCCACCAATTCGTAGAGTCAGATTGGTCTGAGGACATGGGAATAACTGGTGCATGCGGTGGCACCGCAAGACTAGTATATTGGACAAATGCATCCGCTACTGGTGCCACGGTAGAACTATACCTAACGCACGTAATGGGAGTATCTAACGGTTCAGAATATGGATTCACCGCTGGAGAAAACATCACTGGCTTACCCACCAACACTAGTATAAATACGGTTGAACAACCCAAATTCTTATCTGGTTCAGGTGAAATTATACATGCTGCTAACATCAAACCAGTAGAAAGACACTTCGAGCAGGAAGAAGAGCTTAAGATTGTAATAGATCTTGTGTAAATCAGGAGATACCATAAGACATGCCATCCCTATCATATAACGAAGGCTTATTCAATGTTACCCCTTATTATGATGACTTTAATAAGAGTAATAACTACCTAAAAGCACTTTTTAGGCCTGGAAGAGCAGTTCAGGCTAGAGAACTTACACAGATCCAAACTATTCTGCAGAGCCAGATCGAGAGCTTTGGAGACCACATATTCGAAGATGGTGCTGTGATTCTGGGCGGAGGAATATCAGAGTCTAAGATAAGTTTCGCTAGAATAGATACCAACACATCTGTATCCCCAGACAACCTGCAATCTCTAGTGGGTCAGAAAATTCATAATGCCGATAGTGGAGTAATCGGCAGGGTATACCATGTTCTAGCGGGTTCTACACTATCTTCAGACCCCAACCAGATAGTTTTCTTCCAATATCTCACCCAAGGTTCATTTGAAACTGGTACAGAATTGGGAACCACAGGCTCTGGCAACACTGGTATCACCTTCAATGTGGCCCCTACCTCTACTACTGTACCCTCGTTATCTAACGAGTCTACCCTCATCACGGTTGACGACGGGCTATTCTACATTGATGGATATTTCGTAGAAAGCACAAAGCAAAGAATAGTCCCCCATGACTTCTCTGGAGATTATAGAGAATTCAACAATCCCACATCCTCTGTCGGCTGGGGTGTCAGTAGAGATGTGGTCACCTCAGAAACGGACACCACCCTTCTGGATCCCGCTGGTGGATTCAACAACTACAATGCACCAGGCTCGGACAGGTATAAGATAGACCTTACACTCAAGCAAATACCCTTTGTGGCTACTATAGGGGATGCTGCTGGTCTAACATTTGACACCACTAATTATGTGGAGTTGCTGAGGATGGTGGGGGGAAGCACTACCAAGAAGGTAAGATACACCGAGTATGCTGAATTAGAAGAGACCCTTGCTAGGAGAACTTTTGATGAGTCTGGCAACTACACGGTAGATACCCCATCCATTAGGCTTCTGAACCACGGGGATGCTTTCACACCAGCAGATGATACCAAGTTTGCCATTGGCATAGATTCCAACAAATCTTATGTGGGCGGTTATGAAGTTGATACTCAGAGCACCGCTTTTCTCCCACTTGATAAACCCAGAGATATAGGTAAGGCCAGTGGAGAGGTGATAGACACTGATTTTGGTAACTATGTGTTGGTGGATGAAACCGATACTGGTGGTTACGGTAAAGGGGTTGTGGGTCCATCAGATGACACTGGATGGAGTCTGCTCACCGATCAGAAGACAATGGAGCTTTTCAACAAAGATAGTATTACCATTGGAACCACCAATATACGTACTGTTAAGAGAGGTCTTAATAACCAAGAACTAAGAGCATATTTGTTTAATACTGCCATGTCTGGAGAGCATAGATTCTCTGAGACTAGATACATTGTATCTGAGGGTGGTCTGACAACCTCTGGTGAAATATGGTTTGGGGTCAAGTCAAACAGTCAGGGTTTCACTGGTCCATTCCAGGCTGGTTCTAGATCCTTGATGATACCCACTATCGGTTCTAAAGTAGTCGACTCCACTGGCTTCCATGATCCTCCCACTTCCTTGTTTTCTACATTCATAGTTCAGAAGGAATCTGGGATCCACATACCAGAACAGACTGGTAGTGAGGGTCAAACTGGGTCGATAAACATTGCGTACCATGACATATTGGGGATAACAGATAACTCCCAATTCATTGTGGTGTATGGTGTCACCGCAGGTGAACCAGCGGAAATACTAGACTCTTCTGATTATAACATAATCATAGATAACAGCTCCGATTCAAATAAACTTCAGTTAAAAATTGTCAACGACACAGTTGCCCCTGTTGGTGGTGCCACCGCATCGGTAATATATCCAGTCCAATATTTTGGTCAGAACCTGTTGGAAACGGGGATAAACCCATATAGAACGGTAGTCTTGACGACCGTTGCCTCTAGATCAGTACAAAGAAGTGGTGAAAGAGTTGTTGGTGGTATAGCATATGGGGTGTTCCCATTAACTGATTCTCATATTAGGCAAATAGATTCAGTGTCTACCGCTGTTCAGAATGTCTCAATAGACCTAACTAATGATGTGATATTGGATACTGGAGATAGGCAGTCTTGTATACTCAATGGAGAGCTGCTGATCACAAAATCATCCCTAGAGGGTGAACCAGACGATGACAATGCAGCAGTAAATGTAAGCTACAAGTATTTCCTACATTCAGGGATAGGACCAGTTACTGTAGACTCATATATGGATGCTGGTTTGGTTTATGAGCAACTACCCACCTTCACAGACCCAGAGAGTGGGGGGTTCTTCGATTCTAAGTCTTGTTTAGACTTTAGACCCGTACAAAATTCTAATAATAAAGACTTTACTGAATTTGGAATTCCCTTCCACAACTTGCAGGCAAATACTGAAGTCAACTACTCTTATTTCTTACCCAGAATCGACAAGGTGTCATTGTGCAGAGATAGGACATATAGGGTTGCTAAGGGAATCAGTTCCATCAACCCAGAGGCTCCCCAGACTACAGAATATGATATGGACCTTTATTATATTGTGATGAAGCCTTATGTATTCGATGTCGATAGGGACGTTAAGGTTAAATATATCGACAACAGAAGATTCACCATGAGACAGATAGGTGAGATCGAAGAGAGGGTCGAAAGGGTAGAGATTGATAAGTATTTGGAGACCCTACAGAATGATGCCATCGCTAGAGCCTCTGGAGATAACATATTCGCTGGAGTTTCCACCTCACCCGTAGAGGAAGGCGTATTCGTTGATGATTTCAGCGGTCATGCGTTCGGGGATGTCACCCTTAGAGACTACAACTGCTCTATGGACACTTCTAGGAGAGGTTTGAGACCTCCTTATGTCTCCAATTCTATTAGGCTTCACAATGACTCTCCTTCTGGTCTAAATATATCTGGAGATGGGATCGCCACTTACGCATTTGCAGAGACGGCAGCATACAACGACCAAACTCCAACTGGTAAACTAAAAGCAACTGGTATAATGCAGATCAACCCCTTCGGTGCCACCGATTTCTTGGGGTTCCTTAAATCTGTTCCATCATCAGACACCTTCTATGACACCTCTATTAATCCCAGAGTTTTAGTCAATTCAATAGGTGAAAATAATGTATGGGAAATTAATAATACTGCTTTCCAAGAAGGAAGGTCATTTGGTCACGGATCGGTATACCAAGGTTGGGTCCAACATTGGATCGGTCAAGAAGAAGTGGAGAGTACCTTACAAGATGTGAACCCAGACTCTAGATCATACCAGAACCCATTGAGGACGGTTAGATCTAAAATGCCTGGAAGAATCACAGAGGTAATAAATGATAAGACGGTGGATAAGAGTATTGTACACTACATGAGGAGTGTTGGTATTACTTTCTCTGCCGAGGGACTTCTTCCTGATTCCACTGTCTATGCGTTCTTCGATGGAGAACTGGTGGGATCTAGTGCTGAAGGATATCAAGTGGATTCTAATGGGAAACTGGCAGAAACCCGTTTGGTATTAAACGGTTCTACCTATCTAACTGGTCCCAAACTTCTTAGGATCACAGACAGTCAAACTGATACCTTGTCTGAAACTAAGACCGCTGCTGATTTCACCTTCAACTCCAGCGGTTTATTGAATGGTAGGAATCTAACTGTATCATCTACCCGAACACCCCAGACTAGGAGGAAGTCAGTAACTAGCCCAGGAATCATTTCAGACTCTTATGAGCAGAATCTGGATGACAACTTTGAAGAGATAGTCAACGGTCTAGAGCCTCTGGCACAGGAAATAATTGTGAACCCTGGCGTATTCCCCCTAGGAATGTTCATTAATTCTGTTCAGCTGTGGTTTAAAAAGGTGGATGACGAACTACCAGTGACGATTCAGATCAGACCGATGGTGAATGGATCTCCACATCCTTCTGTGGTAGTTCCTTTCTCTACCACAACCCTAGTTCCCACAGTCACCAACAACGGTCCTAACCTTAGCGGACCCACCAGATTCCAGTTCTCATCCCCAGTATTCTTAGCCCCAGGCAAGTATGCCATATGCTTGATCAGCAACAGTTCAGACCATCAGATCTTCAGATCAGTGGTGGGAGAGAGTCTTCTGGACGTATCTGGGAATATAGACACCACAGAACCTCCCTACACACTTAACAACAGTGGTCTGGGAATCAGACTGGGAAGTCTCTACCTTCCATTGAATAATGGAAGTAGAGTTAGGAGAACCAATGAGGTATTGTGCATGGCTATAGACAGATGCAGCTTCTTTGGTGCTAGCGGTGGAGCAGAGTCTAGAACCTTGAGATTTATACCAGACACCAATTTGGATACTTCCAAGGCTGGACAGATAATTAACTTCACATGCAACGACCAACTATTCACTTCCCAGACCATCAGACCCCTGTTCACATTTAGTGCTGGGGTCGCTGGTAATAGGTCTAATATCCAACCCAACAAAGATATTGAGCTGGATCAGAGACTAAACGTAACCAACAGCACAGATCTGGCACTAGACGTGGAATTCAATGCTTCTGGTTCTAATCAGGTATCACCAGTGATAGATACCGAGAGAGTGTCAGCCATCATCTCAGACAGAAAATCTAGCACGCCTGGTAATGATATTGCTGGCGAAACCCAACCAGATTCTGCTGGTGCTAACACTGTCTCTAGATACGTCTCTAAGATTATTGGTCTTGAGAATAAAGTTGGGGATGATATGAGGATCTATCTCAAGGTAGGACCTAACGGAGGTAATGTACAGGTGTTCGTGAAAACTGATAGTGTGCTATCTAACTTCGATCAGAACGATTACACGCAGTTATTCAGGGATGGAGGAACTGACCCCACCATCACAAGTAATACAACTGAAACGATGACCTTTGCGCCTTCCTCTGGTACTTCCCTAGGTGAATTCACTAAATATAGTGTTAAAGTTGTGATAGAGGTGGATGATGATTTACCTGAAGACAGAGTACCAATCATACAAGACCTTAGGGCAGTACCCTTGAAGAGATCATAAATAGAAGTAGATATCAGAGGAAGCTAAAAAATGGCATCTAGCACGACACCACCCAAAGACGATCCGATTTCAAGTCTTTTCTTATCAGATACCTTTTATACTTGGTTTACCAAGACAGATACTTTGATAGATAAGGTCAACCCTATCGAAGTATATAGCATAACCTCAGACATGGTATTCGGAAGAGACGGAATAACCATATCGGCAGACGGTGATGGTAACCACACTATCGGTTATATCTTACCTGCTACTATACCTGGCGGTCACACCTTCCAAGGGGGTATTGACTTCCAAGGGGCGATCACTGGTAACCTAGTAAACCAATACAATGGGTTGACTGGCAATGTAATTGGTGTCTCATCTATTAGTGGAACTGGTCCCATAGGCAACAGTGGTTTGGTAGAAGGTGTGCTATTACAAATTAACGGGGTTACTGGAACATCATTCGGCCACATGACGCTGGATGGTAAGGATATACCCAACACAGTGGGGAGTCTTACTGGTGGTGTTGGATATATCCTCAATTCTGGTGGGGGAACTGGATTCACTTTTGCTGCCGCTTTCTTCACCACAGCAGTAACTGGTGGACAGATAGGTTTGAGGGTTGACCCAGTAAATAATCAAGTAGGGATAAATACTGCCACCGTAGACTCTGGCGGCAAAAAGCTTAGAATTGACGGTGGCAAGTCTGGGGGTATACTCCTTAATAAGTCAGAATCTTCTGAGTCTGATATTCACTTCGCCTCTACCTCAGTGATGACTTCAAACAGTACATTCAATTTCAAGGCTGATACCAATGCTGCCAACAGCGGTGCTGGTACTGGGTTATCAAACACCGCTACCCACTTTACCTTCAGCAGAGATGGAAGCAGCACAGTTCTGACTATCGACGGAAACGGCAACATGGTGGTAGGTGGAAGTAGCAGCAGATTCATAAACACTAGTGCTGGTGGAGGCATAGGCGTTGCATCAGGCAGTATCATATTTAAGTCTAGTGGAGCATCAAAGTTAGGAGTGAATGCTAATGGTGCACTACTAGCTGGTGGTTCAGATGCGGGTGATGCCAACCAGACCCTAATATCTCAAGGGTCTGGAAGTGCCTCTAAATGGTCAACTAGGTTTATTATCAGC
>CEUT01147882.1_pt1 | contig 14998 bp, 21 predicted proteins | sample 531401 | NCBI WGS metagenome assembly CEUT01 (sample SAMEA2622821, study PRJEB7988) | marine metagenome | biome: marine biome (ENVO:00000447); feature: surface water layer (ENVO:00002042); material: "saline water (ENVO:00002010), including plankton (ENVO:xxxxxxxx)" | depth 5 m | reverse complement strand
CCAACAACATGAACACATCTGATGTCTTTGTAGCACAAGCCACTGCTAATGCTAAACTCATAACTAAGTCGTCATGCGCTCCTACACCCTCAAATTTTCCGGCAGCAGTAATAGAGAACATAGACAGTTCTTCTATCAAAGCATTGGTTAGTCTTCTACTCGCATTATCACCATATGGAAAATTTATTTTCCCGTTTTCTATATTCATTTGAAGACTCAGAATTATTTCCTGTTTCTTTTTTCTTGTAGTTGTAAAATCTCTAACATTCAAGTCAGATATGTTTCGTAGTTCTTGTGTAAATGCTTTTGCGAAAGTGTTGGTTTCATAGAGAACTTCTTCGGGTTCAAAGATTTTACCAATCAATCTAATCTTCTCTATGTTCTCTCTAAAATCTACATTCTTAGCCCTATCTACATGAACTATGGTTTTGTTTTTATTTTCATCAACCTCTAAAACTGTAATTACATTATAGTCACCATCAGTTGAGATAGCAGGGTCAACTCCAACATAATACTTGTATCCCTTTTCTTTACGATGTCCAAGTTTCAAAACGTAATCTTTGTTCTTGCACTTCTCTATGAACTCAGGATTAAATAAAGCAGTTCCAGTAGAAATAGGGACACAGAGATATTCTCTTGTAAACTTGAGAGAACCTATCTCTGCTTTTCTTTTCATCAATGCGTCATAACCCCAACGTTCAGGCCAAAGTGGTTCATTCAAAGAGTTTAGACATGGATACTTCTGAACAGAATATGCTTCATTCTCCTCTAACTGAGCAAAAATATCTGTGTAGGTAAACGGAGTTCCAATCATTCTCAACTTAGATGTATGATGAAGTGTTGGTATCATATCCCCAAAGAACCAATCTGTAACTCGTTGAATACCTGCAAGGCTAAACTCCTTCAAAGGGTCGTCAATAATAATCTCCTGTGGGTGAAGTCCTCTGATTTGAGAACCAACGGAACGCTCCAAGATAGCGTTACCGTTTGTTAACTGAATGTTACCAATAGCCCAACCCCTACTGGGCTTGTATTTTTTAAGAGCAGGGTGGTTGAAGTATCTGTCAATTTCTCTCATGTGAACAAGAGTCTGCTTTTGGTTAGAAGAAATGTAAAGCATTTGATATGGTGGTTCTTGAAACACAAGATTCCACACTACCCAACTGTGCATAAAAACAGATTTTCCGTGGTCGCGACTACAAACAATAACGGTTCTATCTGTTTTCTCCATTGACTCTAACCATTCTTGCATATACGGAGGAAACATCATTCCAAGAACATTTTGAAAAAAATATGGAAATGAAGTTTTAGATAGTTCCATATCCATTGCTGAAACAAAATCTAAATCATCTAATTCCATTTTTCACCACGTCAAACCAAACATCTCGATGAACTCCCCAAACCCATTTCTGAACTTGGTCTGCGAACTCTAATCCCCGAATAGCATTTCTTGAGTCATCGGGTAACTCTTCTTCATTCATATCTTTGAACCCATATCTTCTGTACGTGTTAGCAATTCTTGGATTAGCAATATTAGCAAAAAGAGTTTGTCCTCCTTTTTCCTCTACTAATTTTTGAACTAATAACTGCGCTAATCCTCTACCTCTGAATCCTCTTCTAACATGAATACCTGCTCCCAAAAGAACTCCTTTGTATGGAGCAAAACCAATGACTCCTACTGGTTTATCTTCTAAAAAACCAACAAACATTCTTGCAGGTGCAGTAGCCCAAGATGAATTAGGAGATATCCTTTGATAACGTTCTCTTCTTTTTTTGTATTCATAATACCCGTCATCTAAGAATACTCTAACGGCATCATCCTCAGACATCTCTTGAAACTCTAACATTTTATCACCTGAAATTAGCCTTCAAGAAATATACACCTTCCTTTGGAACACCATGCTTTTTGCTCAATTCTTCCATTGAGTTCAATTCACCTACAATGGACTCTACTTCATGTGCAGTCACATCAACCTTGAATCTTGATTTCATTAAATCAATTGCACTATTCACATGGTCATAGTTGTCCAACTTAGCATTGTTGTAATATACGGGTTTACCCATCATCTTACGAATCTCGTCATGAACGGATAGGATTGTGTTTTCCTTTTCACTTCTAAGAATCTTCATTCCATCTATTGCATTGATGAATCTTTGAACGATAGTGTTAGAGCCTTTTCCTCTCCTATCACTACCTCTAACCATTGTTCTCATACTATCTGAGTATCCTCCAATGTTTCTCTTGATGTGAGTTTCTATCGCTTCAAATGGATATACCTTACCAACATCATACATCTTACTCCACTCTTCGGGAGTTTTTCCTCTACTGTTATCAGGGAACTTCATATCAGAAGGCCAAGAAATATCATTAGCCTCTAAGACTTCATGTAGATAATGACCAAACTCTACCATAGTTTCCTCTGCTAACGCAGAACCTCTTTTGTTTAGCATTATGAAATTAACAGTTTTGATTCCCTTTTCTAATTGATTGACCAAAGTAGGCAAATCTTTCCTACCTTCTATATCTTGTAAAAACTCCAACATTCTCGTTAGGCTCTCTAACTCTTCGGCTTTCACCATTGTATACCCTGCTCTGCCTTCCAATGCTAATACCTTGAACAAGGCAGTATCGGTTTTTCCTGTTGCCAATGCTCTGAAAATCCTACGGGTTTTATTTGTCTTTGTGTCGAAAGGTAGAGGGTCATCGAATGGTTTGTTTGAACCACTCATAGGGACTACGAAGTAATCTAACACTGCTTCTATCAAATCATCAAACTCTTCTCTTGCCTCTTCGATTTTATCGAGATGGTCTTTTCTATTCTTTGTTCCAAGATGAGGCATCTTTTGACTCGGTACTCCTTCTCCTTGTTTATCTGCAATTGCAGAACTGGGTGCTGACGCTCTATCCAAATCATCCCCTGCATCTAAGATTTGGCTGAGATTATCCAAGAAGTCTCCAATCTGTCTAAGACGATTGTTGATTCCTCTTGCTGTATTCAGGCTAAGAGGGTCAGCATTCCAGTTCTCTTCGATTGCAAACTTACTAACAGATTCAGATAATGGCAGATAATATGGGCCATTTCCTCCTCTTGCTAATGTTCTTTCTAATTGGTTGACGTAATCATTTATCTCATCATCCATATCAATACCAGTAGCCATTTCTCTAACTGCTCCCGCACCTAACATGGCTTCACGAATTGCTTGAATATCTTGAGTGAAAGCAACAGTATCCTTGAATGCTCCTGATTCCTTAGTGAATGCGTGATAGTATAGTGGGTCTACCTTCTTACTTTCAAGTCTCTTTAGTTTTGCACCGAAGAGTGAAAGTTCTTCCATTTCTTTTTTCCTTTCTGCTTCCATTACCTCTTCCTCAGAATCAAGAGTTTGAACACCTTCTACGGTAATAGTTTCCTTAAATTCACCAGTTTCCTCATCGTAATATCCTTCACTTCTTGCTTTCCTATCTTCGTCTTCTCTTGTTTCACCACGAACTAAACCGCTATCTTCCATGAACTTCTCATATAGAGCAAGTCCCTTGTGATTCCTAAAGTAAACTTCCATGTCTTTTGGTTTGAATTTAACAACATAATTTAATTCATCATTATTTATTGCTGATTCAAACTTCAAGAACTCATCCAATATTTTTCTGAACTCTTGGATTTCCTTGTCTTCTTTGTTCTCTTGAATCAAAGGCAGTAATATTTTAGCGAATGCTGTATTACAATCATTATACGCTTCTTTGAAATCTTCATACTTACCTTGATGTTCTTTCCAAAACGAATAGATTCTGTTTCTTCTATTCAACATCTTCAAATCCAACTCACCAATTATTTGGTCAGCGTCTAATTGAATTATTCTCTCTTCTACCTTATCGAATTGTCTCAATACAACCATTAACGGTGAAAGTCTGTCCCTGACAGAAGGTTTTTGATTTTCAAGAATATACTTCATCTGTTCTACTTCTTTCTTTCTTATGTTTCTATTCTTCAACGAAACTCTACTCAAGTCCCTTTCTTGTTCTATTGTATTCTTATACGTTAACTGTTTACCAGTGTCATCTAAGAAAGCCCTCAAAACTTTGTCTAACCTCTTAACATCAACCGCAATAGACCTACTAGGGTCAGTTGTTGCTTCTTCTAAGTCAGTGGTCAAAACTCTACCTGATACTCCACCTAATTCTAATAATTTCTTAATCATGTTATTTCTGATAGCATCGGGTATTTCTTCAAACTCTTCGTGTTTGGAAGAAATGTCCTCTATCAACAATTGAGTTAGTTCTCCCAATTGTTTACCTGACTTTTGATACTTAGAAGATAACTTCCCATTCTCCATGAAGTCTGCATCATCTTTAATCAAGTTGTATAGGAACTCAGGCTTGAAAGACCTAAGATACTCTTCTGCTCTATCATCTGCTTCTAATTCAACCTTTTCTGCTATTGCTTTAGGGTCTTCATCTTTATACTGTTCAGCAACCATCCTCTCAGTAAACTCATCGAACTCATCAGGCTCAAGCATCAAAATCCTAAATGCGTTGTATAGTTCTTCATCTGATATCATTTGCTCAACTCCTGTTCTCGTTAATCCAATCGTATGGTTGAATTGCTCCTGACTTATTGTGTAGTAGTGGTTCTTCCATCACTTGCACCATCTTTCTTCTTATTGCGTCTAATACACCCTTATGTATTTTAGAATATGATTCTGATAGTTTTGTCTTGAACTCGTCTTCTGCTTCTTTCCTTTTCTTAGCATCTGTTTCCCTAAGTAATCTCTTCAAGGACATTTGTAACTTAGAATCCCTCAACATCTTTCTCGATAATTGTAGAACCATAACCAATAAATCTGAAAATTGTAGAACCTGCTTAGAAGAAAGTTGCATATCCTTTAATCTAAACTTACCACCACTATCCATTCCCGAAAGGAAATTACCCAATGGGTCTTGGTCTACATCATCGAATAGGAAGTTAACTCTCTCAAGGAATAGTTTATCTGTTATAGAAACAGTTCCTTCTGCCTTTTCTTCCATAGAAAGTAGAGCCTCTTTTATTTTATCAGGGTCGCCATAGTTTACCTTCTTCTTACGCATCTCTCTGACTGAACGCTTGAAACCAACCTTTGAGAATAAATGTCCTAATTTGGACTTCACCAATCTAACTTGTTTTTCATCTGCTTCATTATCAATCATAGCAACTAAAGCATCTCTCACCTCAACAGGTAGAGTATAGCGTCTGACTTGGGTTTCTTTCAAGAACTTGTTATAGTCATCTTCAAGCCCTGCATCAATAACCGCCTGTTTAAACTTAGAATAACCTGTAACACTTGTTACATTACCATCCTCATCAGTCTTGGTCTTGACGAACTTATTGTATAACTTATTCAATTCGTCATCGTCTATCTCTGCCCTTTGAAACTTATTAGCCAACTCCACTTCTTGTAGCGTTTCCTTAGTTTGAGTTCTAACAAAACCAACATTCAAGTCCAACTTCTCATTTCTTAGAATATACTCCATTGCGGGATACATCCTACTTGTGCCTCCACCAGTCTTAGCACCAAAGAACAACTTTTGTGCTTCTCTGATTTGCCCCGAAGAAGGGGCTTCTGATACTGAGAATGTAGGCATGAATGGTTCTCTTGTATTACCACGTAGATTAGTTACGACCATGTTCAGATAATCTGCTGCAAATCCACCATCAATTGTGCTTTCCTCTAATTTGATAGAAGTTGCTACAATCTTATCCTTGTATTCAGGGGCTTTGAAGATTCTAGCAAAAGCAGTTCTCTCAATTGGTTGTGATGGCTGACCACCTGCAAGTGCCTTTCCTTGTTCTATTGTTAGGAACTCAGGTAAAGTTACCTTGATATCTCTCTCCATTACAAATTGGTAATCATCCAAGATATCTCTATCAAAGTTATTTGGTAGTGTGAGTGTTATATCCTTAGTGATGTAGCCATAGAGTTCGGGTTTATCCTTGACGTATTTCAGAAGTACATCTCCGTTTTCAGAGTTCCATTTTATCAAGCGTGAAATTCTATTTCCTACTGCGTTTCTTCCACCTTCTGTTAGGAATTTAACTAATTCTTCGTGATTACCTTCCATGAAAGATTCATACATTTCTATTTCCTTTTCATTTGGTCTTTCATATTCAGGATTGTCTTTACCATCAACCCTCTTAGCAGTTCCAAGTTTATCCAACAAAGGCTGAAACTTTTCTTCCTTCATACCGTCGTCTACTAATGTGTTTACCGCTCTACGCAATTGTGCAGAGTTATGGTTCTCAAGAAGTTCATCGAAGTTACCACTCTTGGATGCTTGAACTACCTTATCTCGTAGAGTCTGCTTCTTCAATAGAAGTTCTTCCCAAGCCCAACCGTATCCGTAACTCATTGTAACTTATCCTCCATTTGCTTTCTAACATCTAACCAAACTTCGGGATGATTCTGTGCTAACACTTCTTTGATAATCTGCATCTGATGAACGATGATTGTGTCTTGTCTTCTGTGAACGAGTTTACCCTTGAACTCCATTAGATACTTTAGCGACTCTCTCACTTCCTTTGCTAACTTTGTCACTGAATCAATTGTTTTGTGGTCTAAGTCTTCTATCTCAAACAGTGCCTCTAACTTACCATCCAACCTAGCGATGTTGTTGCTGAGTGTGTCTATCTCATTGACTTCTTTTGTCGCCAATATTTGTGCCGCCGCTTTTTGCACCAATGGTTGTGTATGTTTCTTGATGTGTCTAACTACTTGCTCCTTTGAACAACCAACTATCTTAGCGGCAAGTTCAGGAGTCATATCTCCCGAATACAATTCCTGTTCAATTTCTGAACGATTCTCATAAACACATAATGCACACTTGGGATTAGAGGCATCAGCATAACCGCCCATATGATTTCTCTGATGTTTGGCAGATGTCCCACTAGGCCAGTTCATCCTACTATCCAAGTCATCAGGGTGAATGTGCATACTCTCCAAATCCCTCTCAAAGATTTCTCTGTCTTCGTGCATACAAAGACGACATCTCTTTCTTGTTACAGTCAAGATAACGCCCCCTCGTATGTTCCACATCTAACACAAAAATCACCGGAAGAAATTGATGACTCAAAGGGAGTTACCGCTAAACAAAAACAACAGACTCCCAAAAACAAACTCTCACCTCTCTATGTAATTCGCGCAATAGGGACACATTGTATTAGAACAATTATCAAATGAAATTTCCATTTTACAACACTTCAACACTAATCACCTCGCTAACATCTCTTTCCAATCAAGAGATTTCTTTTCTGTATCAGGGTCAGGTCTTTCTCCGAAAACCAATGGGCTTCTCGCGACATCTCCACTTGCTTGTTTGAAGTGCATCTTGATGCCCTTTCTCTTAGCAAGTTCAAAAGCCATCAACTTAACTTGTCTTCTTGATAACTTGAACCAACATTCCTCAATGTCATTTGGAACGTTTATTCTCTTAAGGCTCTCAACCGCATCTGACTCTTTCTCATTCTTTATGTTTTGAGCCTGTCCTACAATCAATCTTCTAACTTTACTATCAGGAAATGACTTACCCTCTGTTCCGTTATTCAACTCTGTTTCTACTATGGCTCTCAATACAGAAATTGTGAGGGCAGTAGTTGCAGCCTTCTTACCCTCAATAGGAACAGGGTTATCCTTGTTGATAATTATTGGGGCATCTTCAATATCTTTGATAGCCTGTTTAATTATCATATGTAGGCTTGGAGAATTGAAAGGAGCATTAGTTCCTTTGCCATAAAGTGCTTGCCAAAATGGTGGTGTCGCCGCATTCTTAGAATCATTATACCATTCAGATGAAACTGCGGGAACATCCTCGTCTTTCAAATCTCTAACAGTTTCATACTCATCTGTTCTATAATGACCATAAACAGGTTCAGTATCTAATACTCTTCCAGTGTCTTCTGACCAGTCCACTGGATTAGAGAATACAACGTTACGAGGGTCAGCAGCACTTCCCTCAATTCCATCCATTAGTTTGTCTAATGCTTTCAAAGCAGGTAACTGTGCTTTCGACATATCAGGTTTAGAGAAGATAGTCTTCAACGCCTTGAAGATAGCAACTCCACCTTTGCCCTTTATCTTACTTCCAGTCTTTCCTTTGATTCTTCCAGTTACTCCTTGATTCTTCACTACATCGAGTAAACTCATGTCACTGGCTTCGGGACTAATCATCCCGATTGAATCACCTGCAAGTCCATCGGCTTTTCTTTCCCACTCTTGGAAAGCCTGTCCGAAAGACCTCTTACTTACGTTGATTGTAGCGTCTGTCCCGTCTGGTAATTTCGTCTTGATACCTTTGTCTTTTGAGACTCTTTTTCCTTTTACCACGTCTTTTTCCCCCTCCCGTTTTATTGTTGAATAATGCTGATGTCCCGCTTGAGGTTGACGTTACTGCTCCTCCCATTCTTAGTATGTTAAACCAAGAATCATCATCGGTGCTTAGTGAACCCTGCATAGTCGCACTATGATGAAGACTATCAAACTTGCTTAAGTTACTCATTTCTTCTTCCTCTTCTTTGGCGTAAGTATGTTCCTTGCAGTTTGGCAACAGTACCTTATCTTCTGAGTTGACTCCAACTTCCAAAAAGAATCTCTTTCCAATCCGAACTTATCTTCAATGTGACAACATAACTCATACCTGCTCATCTGTGCAAAGTCATCATCAATCTCTAAACCGAGAACTGGCCCATCAGGATGGTCTAGTTTCTTATCCAACCAAACATATGTGTTACCCATTAACGAAATTAATTTTCTAATTAGCCACTGTTTCATTCTTTCCACCACACTTTCATTTTATTGCCACATTTTACACAAAACCTAGACTTGGGCGGATTATCTTTTTTACCACATTTAGAGCAAATTTGTGCTTCCCTTATTTCATTATCTCTTCTTTTGTTCGCACCTTTCCAAGACCTTTTCATCCTAACTTGGAATTTTTCTTCATCACTGAGGTTGTTCCAATTCTTATTCTTCTTTTGAGCAGTTGTGGGATATCTCTTCCTTTTCCGTTTGATGATATCTTCCCAACTCATTTCTTACCACCTAAACGCCTTTGCCTATCTTGTAGTTGTTCATTGTCTTGCCAAGTTTCAGGCCATATGTTTCTAAAATTAACATTACCTTGTTTTTTGTATTCTTTGAATCCATGAACTGAATTTAATATTATGACTTTTCTAGCAGTCGAAAAAGCACTCAAATCTTCTTTAGGATAAACTTCCATCATAAACTGAGCAACAGTTCTATTCAACAAGTTAGAACCTGTCATCGGTCTTGTTATTCCTTGAATTGTATAATTCAGGGTAGCGTCAACATTTCCTTCACCTGCTTGGTTTTTCTTACCTGCTGAAACGAAGGAAGTGTAATTACCAAGACCTTGAACATTATTGTCTATTCCTAAAATAACATCTTTCAACGGGTAATCCCTATGATTGCCAACTCTACTAAACTTCTGTTGTGCGTCAAAATGTGGTCGGACAATAACAACTGTTCCATTGTTGGTTTGAAACATAGCACCGCTATCTGAAGATGTGCCTTCTTTATCATCTTGAAATATTCTGTTTGAGAATCTAATGAAATTAGGCATACCTGCAACAGAACCATCTGAACTTCTTAGTTTTAGAATGTCAAGCCAACTATCGGACTCATCCATCTTGTGAAGTGCATCAAACCATAGGTCAAAAGATTCTACCCCGTCTTTTTTCAAAAAATGGGCTGGAATTTTTTTGGGACTAGCAAAAATTTTTTTCATCTTTTTCACCTATTCCCAGAATAAAAATCATTTAGCGTCAAAGCCCTCATAATCTGTTAAGCGTGTTTGCCTGAATACCTTGTTTAATATCTCATTACCGAGTTGTTTTGTAGCGGTTTTTATTGCAACTAATTTTTTATCCAAAGAAGGTTCTAACTTTCCTTGAGCCTTTATGATGTCAATTTCTTCTCGTATTGAGGCTAGTATGGTGTTGGCGTTTTTTACCAGTTCTAAAATAACAGCCTCATCAGTCATTGATGGTCGCTAAGAGGTTATACAAATTAACTTTGGGTAATAGAAACAATGAAACAAAAAAATTTTGCAATGCAAAGCATATGGTTGGATAACTTTGTATAAACGACCACAAAGCCCCGTTAGGGACAATGGGTTTTATGTTCACTCTTCCTCTTGTGAGGCATTGCGAGCAAGTTTGGTCGCTTCTTCCCTTTGTGCGATAATATCGGGTGAACACTCTGATTCAGAGTGAGTCTTCACATCAAAGGTGCAATCAGTAGTATGGGGCTTGAAGATACGAAGTGCATCTTCGACTAAACTCTTGATTATACCAAAGTCATTCAAAGTGATATCAACCATAACTGGTTTAATTCTATCAGCCTTGAGAACCTTATCTAAAGTCAATTGTGTGGTTAGAGTTAACTCTACACCATCAGCAGTATTTCGCATTGTTGGAGTTAGAGTAACCGCTCCCTCATGACTACCATCGAAGGTATAAGAGAGATGGCTCTTATTGTATGCTAGTTCTCCTTCAAAGGCATCAAGACCCAAGTAGAACTTTGACCCTTTGGGTTGTTGCCAAACCAACTTGCTCTTTGTGTTGGTATGACGAATATAAGACGCATCGAAGTTGTTTTCCTTTAACTGCTCGACATACTCTTTAGCGTCTGAAAGATACTTTGCCATGAATGCAGTCTCTCCATCTAAGGTGATTTCGTATTCATATGATGTATTCTCTTCTTCGACTTGACCATATGTTATGGATGGTGGTTCAGATGAATAATGCCAACTGGTCAAAATCAATCCACTGTCCATAAGTCTCTCTGCGACTTTGCAAAATGCTTGGTCGCCCATCTTCTTGTCGGTGTACTGGTATGTTGCCTTCTGTTCGTATGTTACGCTCATAGTATTACTAAGAAGTAGTAGGTATTAAGGTAGTCTCTTTACAAAGTATATCCTACCATATGGTAATAGAAATAAACTGACAGTTGTAAATGGTGGAAAATGACTTGTCAAAATTGACAGGAAAAGTGGCTCACAAAACCAGCCGAGACAATTTTTTACAACCATATGGTTTAGTGCTTTGCGGAAAGAACCCTAATTATACCTGAAAAGGGAGGTATATACTACATGACAAGAACAATGTATGCCATAAAGAGCAGAAACTACGAAAATGACACAGTTAGAATCACAGAATACCACCAATATGAGAGAAGTGCAATTCGGGAAGTGAAAAGAATGAATGCAATACAGATAGACAGATTGACTGCTGAAATCGCAACCCTCAATGGTGCTATTCGTGGTAAGGGCGTTGAAAGGATGCACCAAATCCGTGAAATGCTCAAAAACCCCAAGTATTTCATTGAACCGATTAGGGTTCATGACGGATACTGATTGGACTGCCTTCGGGCATCCTTTCAGGGTTTAACGTCACAAAGTTCGTGCCAACCATATGGTTGTAAATTGCTTTGCGAACATTAGACCCCGAAGGGTGTAGGGGGGAACTGGGGTGAAATTAGGGTGTCCCCCCCTACTTTGCGTCCGTCTAATCCTCCTTTTGAGGTATAAGGTTGATTAGAGGCTTACCATCAGCGAACTGATAGTCTTTTGATGTTCCACGCATTGCTGAGTGAACCCTTGAGTCCGTTGAACTCAATTGATAGTCAGCATACTCTTCGGCAGTGGCGAAAACTCCGCCTCCGCCTCTTTTGCTCCTTACTTCATACATTTGAAGGAACTTTGACGCATTCCATGCACTAATCAAGGCAATTCGGGCATCATTTCGGTTTTCGTTGTATGTTGCGAGCATACCCGCATCAATCGAAGAGGCTTTGCCTGTTCTGAACGGTGATGTTGGTATATCCATAAAGAGAGTACGAACAGTAGACATGATTCTTGCCCTTCGGCCTTCATCTGTCTTACCCTTCTTCATGATTCGGTCAAGAGAATCTAAATCCTCTTGATATGACTCATGTTCGGGGTCATTCCATCCCTTATTCGCTCTTTTCCATGCGGTTATCTTCTGAGTGAACTCAGTCCATTTATTTTCGGTCATATTTGTTTCTCCTGTCGTTTTAGACGGTATATTACCCGTATTTAGGGTATTAGGGTATTCAAGATTCACAAAGTAGTTCATACCATATGGTTGGAAGAGGCACTTTGTCGAATCAGGCACACCCCGAAGGGTGGCTTACGTTAATCCTGTGAGAGTATCTCATCACAATCAAGACGTTCAAGATAATCGCTAATATCAATTGATTGCCATATGTCCTTCCCACAATCTGAGCAGTAGTAATTAACTTCAATGTCGGGTTCTTCAATCTCATAAAACAGTTTGCCGTATTGTCGCAATATTACACCTTTCAAAACTTCGGAGTCCTTCGCTATCAAAATCCTTGTACCTTGAACGTATGAATTACGGTGTTCGCAGTATGCTTGTATTTCTTCCGTTGCTAAATCTGAATAATAGTCTGCTAACATCTCGTCATCCTTGTCTTTTTGGTAATCGTAATCATCAATCATTGTATTCCTCCCATTCACCATCAACCTCAACCATAACCTGTGTAGGCCATTTAGTATCTTCATTCAAATCATTGGAGACATCTTCTTCTACAACAGTGCCATCTTGCAACTCCATATGTAGTGTGCAATACTTAACCCAAAATCTAACTACCTTTCCTGTCTTGAATAGTTCTACATTTTCCAATTCATCTATTTTGAATGACATCCAGCAATTGTATGTTAGTTCTATCTCTGTTATGTCTTTTGTCTTACTTCCATTTATTTCTATTATGTCAACCATTTAATCAGCCTCCAATTCAGAAAGGTATTCATCAACCATATTAGCGACATCTTTAGGAATATCTGATATATGCCCTATCTCTCCATTTTCTAACTCTATTTCAATTCTCCAACTTATTACTTTCATAATCCGTATTCCTCCAGTATCTCATTGACTCTACACATACATTCATCCCATTCACCGAAGAACTCTTCATCTTCCGGCTTGATTGTTATGTTTCCGCATTTATTGCAACGTATGCAATTTATGAGCATGGTAAACTCACTCCACAATTATCATTGATACAGATATACCAAACAATTCCACCATCTCCCGGCATTTTGTAGGTAAATCCTTTCTCATATCCTGTTCCGCATTCTCCGCAATATCCAACTATTTCATCCATTCTTATTCCTCCGTATATCCATCGAACCACATTCCACGCTTGCTTAAATCCGAACAAGTTGAACCACTCGTTTCAGGGTCTTTACAATGTGCTTGTGCCTCTTCAAGAGTTAATCCTGTTTTTATTGTCGTGTTATTTCCATTAAATCTAAATCTAATTATCTTATACATTAGTATCTCTCCGTTGTTATGTGTAGGCATCTTTTACAGGCATACCCTTTCCTTGTCCATTTGTGTTCCATTACGTGTAAACACCCTCTGCAAACTTTCATCATATTCCTCCACTCCTTTTGTTTCTTGATGTTGTAATGGTTGTAATGAACTTCAACCTATCGTATTTAGGATTCGTTCCCTCCAACATTTCAGCCAACTCTCTACACTGTTTATGTGTTAATTCTAAGTCTAACGCCATCTCAACAAGCCAATTGTAATGTCTTCTCGTAAAAAGATTGGATTTACCACTGACTTTAGGGTAAGCATTACCCTTTAGAGTTGCACCGCAAGAACATCTTATCATTATCAAGTTCTCTGTGTCATCTTCCGTGTGGTCTGTCCCGCATATCTTGCATTTCATAGTATTTGACTACTAATAAAGGTATAAGTGGGGTTCTTACCGACAAAGTGCAAAACCATATGGTAAGAGATACTTTGTAATCTCAAACCCCAAAGAACGGGTGCTTAGAAGGGTAACTGAGAGTTACCCGCTTATTCCGAAGATACCTCCGAAATTGTAGCGGTTAGACTCTCCATCGAACCATCCCAAGTTCCGTCTTTGGATAGTTTGACTGCTACGCCGTTCACGTTCTTTAGAACTGAAGAAGCCCAAGCAGACCCGTTAGGGTAGTGCTTGACTTTGCTCCTTTGGTTAGGTAGAAGCAATGCTCTGATTGCATCTCCACCGTTATCAAAGAGAGTAGCCATCTCATTCACAATTGCAGTTACATCGTTAACGATGGTTTGTGCTTCTGCGGGTAGAGTGTATCCTCTTTGTCCATATGGAGCAGTTGCGTAATCTCTTGCAATCTCACGGATTGTAGTTGAGATACGAACCTGTCGTGTAGGGTTTGCGTTACCCTTCTCAATCATTCTGCTGATAGTTGAAGCATCTGCTTCATCAACAGTCTTATCATTCTTTAGCCATGCTAGTGTTGTTCCTGAAAACTCTTTCCATTCCATTTTTTATCACCTTTTCAAAATAATCGGATTTTCTCAAACCCTTCTAAGCACTCTTTTAGTCAGAAGTTTGTTATTTGGGGTCTTTCTGACAAAGTATCCCAACCATATGGTAGTAACACTTTGTAGGAGACACCCCAAATATCCTGTTTCGTGGATAAGGAGTATGACGGCACAGATAGTTGAAGGCAAGATATATCCATATGAGTTAGAAGTGGCTCACTCCAAATCAGGTCAAGACCATGTTTTAGTTATCAAGAGCCTTAAGGTTCGTAGTGATGACTTACCAAGTGCGTTAGAACAATTAGATTCAGCGTTGAAGGTATTCAACACTATTCTTAGACAATGATATTCCCATATGGGGCTGACGAACAAACTTTGAGTTAATGAGAAGAGTAAAACACAAGTGGAATGCGAGAACGGAAAGTTCTTCGGGCAAAGGGTTCAGTTATTCATGACACTGACTGGACAGTAAATCTTCGATGACCTTGAAAACTCATATAATACAAAGTCAATGTTCCGATGCCCCATATAATTCTCAACGAGGCGTGGATAACGAAATCAAGGTGTTAACCCAAAACCCAGACCATGTTCAGCATAGGAGTGCGTATCTAAATCGAATGTGTGATATA
>CEUT01068084.1_pt1 | contig 15016 bp, 24 predicted proteins | sample 531401 | NCBI WGS metagenome assembly CEUT01 (sample SAMEA2622821, study PRJEB7988) | marine metagenome | biome: marine biome (ENVO:00000447); feature: surface water layer (ENVO:00002042); material: "saline water (ENVO:00002010), including plankton (ENVO:xxxxxxxx)" | depth 5 m | reverse complement strand
CACAATTTTCGCAACTGACGACACCGGTCGATGGTACATCAACCCGATCATCCACGAAGAAGATGGCGACTGCGTAGTTTTCGAAAAAACCGGCGATGGCTGGAGCTACGGCGAAATGATTGGCCGCGCGGTTGCACTTGCAACCCTAACACCTCAAGAAGCAATAGAGATTGCACGACAACATCGTTTACACCTTACTTGCAACAACCGCTACTTCTGCTGGTCAGCTCCCACTCGACGAAGAGATTCTGAATGGTGCGCAGGTTTTCGTAAGAAGCGTGGTTCTCGAACACACCTTATCCCAGTGACAGTTGACCAAAGCCTCGAACTCATCGCTGGCACCAAGAAGATCACTTACTGGACTAACTCAAGACGTTGCGAAATTGTTGCAGCATAACTCACACACTCACTCAGGAGTCTAACATGACAGATAATCAACGTTTCAACGCTTTCCAAAAACGAATCCGCAAAATGCGATTTGGCCATCACGAACCAATCCCTTTCCCTACTAAGATAAAGGTGCATGTTTGGACTGATAGGGACAACGACAACAAGCCGAAGCTCATCGAGTTCACGATGCAGCCAGGGATGAAGGCAGTTGACGCCAGCAAGATGGCCGATGCACTCACAAAACCTCAGTTTGGTCTCACTCGAAAAGAGATGGAATACACATTGACACACTGCTCGCAGCTCGACATTTACTGCCAATCAACTGGCAAAAAACTCAAAGTATAATCACACACTCAAGGATAATCAAATGAACATTCAACAAATTATAAATACCACATCTACAATGACCATCGATGAGCTATGTCAGCTTAATAGCGATCTGGTCGCCATAATCAAACACCGTCGCAATATGGAGTCTAAGGACATGAGGGCTAGTCTTTCTATTGGAGACAAAGTCTGGTTCACTGATCGTGGTTACCGAGTCAATTGCACGGTTACAAAAATTATGCGCACCAAAGCGATTGTCAAAGTAGACGGAACACCTCAATCCTACAAAATCACAATGTCAGCACTCAAGTTTCAATAGGAGAAATTATGAATTTACCACAATTAGTCAACTTAAGTCAAGTCTGGTCTTGTATTCGCAGAGATAGATCTTGGTGCATAGCTACCCTCAGAGCAGATCTTGCAAAAGGAGAAAACCCTCGTGGTTATCTTCCTGTTGGAACGTACAATGGTGGCTTTCTGAAGGTTACAGAAGTGACCGATAAAGTACCCGACCAAGCTATTGAGAACGCAATTAGATCGTATCACAATCGATGGCCTAACGAGAGTTTTTCCAAACTATCCCCCTTTGAATTTAAATCACTTTACATCATTCACAGACATTATGAAACTACAATGGACTAACACAGGAGGTCTAAAATGGAAATTTTTCTACTACTTATCATCATCTATTTAATCATGTCAAAACCAAATGGGGGTTCTAAATGAGTTCTAAAAAGAAACTTAGAGGCGTTGTTAGAATACCAAAAGACGCACTTTGGATGTCAGAGTATTCTTCTTCTATCGACTCTAAAGGCAACAAAACACATCTTGCTTGGCCAACGCTAGATAACACTAGCTGGTTCGATGACGTGCGTAGATTTACGAATCAGGGTGACAATCCTCGATACGTTGTGCACGAATCTAAAGGTATAAAACGACACTGGAAACTTGCTTGTTATACCGAAGATGGTTGGTGGTTTTCACACGATGAAGAGCGATCTTCCGATGTTGAGTTCCACACAAGACTATTCGTTCCTAGAGAATTACAGTATCATCCAGACAATCCTGAGGAGGAAAAATGCGAGAAAAAATAACAAATGTCAACATCATTGCAACTTACATTCACAATAATCCGGGCTGTAGAAGGACTGACATCAAGCGTCATTTGTACCTTGCAAGAACAGGTCAAAAACCTCTTAGAGGTTATCACGATAGAGTTTGTAACCAGTATTTTCAGACTTATGGGACTGCTTCCAACGTGTATTTAGACCGTCTTTGGTATAATGAAATTAAGAACATGGTGTACAAAGAAAGCTGCACATTCGACTATTGGGATCGAGGCCGAGACGTAAATAGACCGGGAAAATCTTCGTATCAATTAACTCCTGCAGGTAAAAATTGGGTGAGATCTGAGCGTCAAATGATTCGTCCATTTGCAGCTGGTGCACTTGTAGAATGGCAATTTGACTCGCCAAGAAGACACGGTTGGAGAAGTGAATTTAACCGAGGATTAGTCATTGAGTGCAACAAAACTTACGGCATGTGGGTACTTGGACTCGATGGTCATCAGCAATTTTTATCGCATCATGCGTACATTAGAGCGGTAAAAGTAGACGAAAATGAGTAAAAAAATATTAAAATTAGTCGATAAAAATACGCTCAAAGAAGGCGATTTAGTGTGGCTTGAAGGCGATTGGGCGGGTAAATTTTCGTGGGATTTTCCAGAAATTTGCGGTCCATTTTTCGTGAAAAGAGTACTTTTTCGAGAGTCTGCAAGCGCTAGAGTCGACTTAATTAATCCCGAAAATGGCGAAACAAAAAGCGTTTTGTCAACGTGGTTACGAGTTCCAGAGGAGGAAAAATGCCACAAATAGAACGACATCAACCGCTAAAAAAAGCGGCAGAAATTAACGTAGGAGACGTAGTTTGGACGAAAAATTACGAAGATGAAGATTTCGTTGGACCGTATCATGTCGTAGAAATTCGAGCAAAAAACATCTCTACAGCGACTCTTTATGTGTTATTTGACTCGTTTGACAAGACAAAAATCCAAGTCAGATTACATGACATTTACGTTCCAATTATCGATGAAATGCCAGTTCCAAGAGGCCATAATGTATAGATGTGGAAACGAAATAGAAGTTGGAGACTGTGTGTCAATCCAAGTAGAAATCGATACACAAACTGTCATGATAGCCCCTAATACTATTGGTCTTGTTCTAGAAATCAATGAAAAATGGTCTCTCAAAACACCTCTAATAACGGTGAAATTGCCGAATGATGATATTCAACAGCTGCCAAGTAACTGGTGTATTTTATGTGAGAGAAAAAATGGGTAAATATGAACATGGTGAATGTGTAGCTATAGACGGTTACGTAGCCACTGGGCGATTTGGAGAAAATGACCTAGTCGGAATTGTTTTAGAATCTGAACTTGTAGAAATGGATCAAGACTTATTTGAGTGGCTTTACACAATCTCAACAGAGCAGGGAATTGAACAATACTGGCCTCAAGAAATTAAACCTGTAAATTTTACTAACAAAGAGTATAATGTTAGCATCACCCACAAAAAGAGGAAAAACAATGGGAGTAAACAAAGTAAGTGACTTCAATGTAGGAGACATAGTAACGCATACTGGCAAACGTGGTTTCTGGGATGTTTCTAAAGAATATAAAGGAATAGGCCTTGTCCTGTCTTCTCTTTACAAGAAAACAGAAAGACAATACGTACATGACGTATGGTTTGAAAAGATTGGCAAAGTCCAGCAAATTGGAGCAAAAGCACTTCAAAGAATTAGCAAATTAGAGGTGGCCAATGAATAAATGGAACTTATTAGAAGACCCTATCTCAACAAGGCTCAGGGATAATAACGAATTGAACGTAATACAGAATAACAAGACCATGATGTATCATGAACCTACAGGGATTACAGCGCTGGTGATGGAAATCTGGGAAGTTCCTCCTTTGAAGGACCATCCAGACACAATAAAAGAAGATAGATATGTAGAGTATGCCACTGAGTTTGAAGTTAAACAAGAGTTTTCTATCGACTTAGATGAAGATGGGTGGTTATGGTTTGATGAATTATCAGAGGAGACATAATGAGAAAACCAAAAGAACATTACGGAATTTCTACCAAAGGAATTAAATTTCGGGAAAGGTGGAACATTGTGGAAATGGCTACGAAAGAAGAATTCAAGGAATACGTTGAGTTGGAAAAAAAGGCAAGTGGCATTTCTGTGAGAGACTCAGGAACTGGCCGGTGGAATGCTAGCTTTTATGCAAAGAGAGAAAATTTTAGAGTGCAACAACGTTACTTGCGTAAATGTTGGAGATTAAGATATGGAAACCAATTTAAAGAAGACCAACTATACAGAGTAGATAAAATCATCCATAGATACAATTGCAAAGTTTCTCCTCGAGAAGGAAACGGGGTAATGGGCCTTTGGACTATATCTAGAATGGGTTCTAGTAACTTAAAAGGTCTAGACAAAAATAGTATTATTATGTATTCGCACACAGATGAACTCGGTATGCATTACTTTACAAGAGCAGACCAAATTGACAGTCCCCACCAGTATGTTTTCAAGCCAGATGATCATCAGTTATGTGCAATCGTTCCGCTGGAGGAAACATAGTTATCTATAAATGGAGGTAATTATGGATCTATACATTTTTGACTTTGATGATACTTTGGCGATCACTGATTCCAGAGTGAAAGTCATCCGAAGTGGTGAAGACATTTGGATGACATCTAGAGAATTTGCAAATTTTCCAATCAACCCATCAACAGATGAAATAAGTTTTGATGATTTCACCAGAGCTCGAGGAACTCTAATTGCTGACACTGCAAAAGAAATGGAAAGGGCTATGGATGACGTTGGTCAAGCAAATGTATTTATAGTCACTGCTAGATCTGTCGGTGCACCGGTAGAAAAATGGTTGATAGATACAATTGGTCGAAGCCCTAAGATTATAGCTACCGCTGGAGGAGCGAACAAAAGGCCGTGGTTGATGGGTCAATTACGTAAAGAAAAGTACGAAAGAGTCGTAGTTTATGAGGATTGCACTCATAACATTAGAGATCTAAAAGAAGCTGTTGAAGAACACAATAGGGCAACTGGAGAATCCGTCATTTATAGTGCCATGTGTATCCTTCCAGATCAATCAATAGTAAAAGCAGAAAGTAGATGGCGTTCTGAGAATCTCATTACAGAGTGGGATTTAAGGGAGATAACTAAAAATTTCTTGCGAAAGACGTGGTAGACGACTTTTTTCTCCATAGTTAAATTTGTTAGGTTCTGTCCAATTATACAAGTTTGATTTGGAGATACGATGTGCGTTTACTGCTAGCTTCGTACCTAACGCTTCTGATCGGTTGTCAAGATTACACTATCAATGGTGTAGAAAAAAGACAGCCACAAATGTTGGTACACCCTCAAGAAATAGACTTCGGCCGCCTTGATGCCGGAACCGAGACAGGACACGAGTCCTTCGTTATTGTTAACACAGGAGATGAGGATCTTACGATCTTTGCTCCTGATTTAGTATCTGGTAATCTTAGATTTGAAATAGATGAATATGAATCAGAAGAGATCACGATCGCAGGTGGTGAACTCTTAGAAGTAAACGTATACTACAACCCAGAAACCTTCGAAACGAATGGAGCGTATGTACAAGTTGAAGGAAACGACGAAGAAAATCCAGATACACAAGTTCTTTTAACTGGTGGTGGAGATGCTCCAATAATGACGGTTACGCCAGATGAATTCGACTATGGTGATATCTCAATTGGTTGTGATAACGAAGAAAGAATTACAATTCGGAATGATGGAAACCAAGAGCTTGTCATAGAAACAGTCACACAGATGGTGACACAGCCTGCTGACATTCTTATGGAAATGGGATCTTTACCAGCACCTCCTTGGAGTATCGATCCAGGGAACGAGCTTGATTTTTTAGTTTCATACATTCCAACGGACATAGGAAATGATTCATCTCAAATAGAAATAACTGGCAATGATCCTGTTCTTCCATCTGTTATTGTAGAACAATACGGAGTCGGAGATGTTGAACAATGGTTCTCCCAAACTTGGCAGCAAGAAGAGATTCCAGTATTAGATGTTCTGTGGGTTATTGATAACTCTGGGTCTATGAACCAATTTCAAAACAATCTCTCGACAAACATCAGTTCTTTCATGTCAGCATTTTCGCAGACAGGCGCAGATTACAACATGGCGGTGATTACAACAGATAGATACACATTTTCAACAATTCTAACTCCTCAGACTCCGAATGTAGAACAAGCATTGTCTAACCTTGTTGTAACAGGAACTTGGGGTTCAGGCATGGAAAGAGGTATCATGATGTCGCATAGATCTCTTAGTAATGCCACAGCTGCAGGTCCCGGTGGTAATTTTTTCCGAGAAGATGCAACTCTCATTGTTATCTACGTTTCAGACGAACAAGATTGGTCTGTACCTGATTGGAGTTCTTATATCACTTTCTTTGATAACATCAAACCAACTGGACAATTTATTCCTTACGGAGTTATTGCAGATGCTCCAAATGGGTGTCAGTACACAATGTCGAATGGAGCATTGAGGTCATTAACACCTGGTTGGGGGTATTGGGATCTTATCGATCATTACGGTGGGTCTTGGTATTCGATCTGTGCTACCGATTGGGGAGTACAGCTACAAGACCTTGCTGGAGAAGTAACAGGCAGAAGAATGTTCGAATTAGATGAACCTGATCCAATAAAAGAAACAATCGAAGTCACAGTTAATGGACAAGTGACTACAGAGTGGGAATATGACGAAGCTACAAATGCAGTAATTTTCGCTGATGGACATGTACCGGAGGAGGGCCAAACGATAGTTATTGACTATGCTGTTTGGGGCTGCGGAGAATGAGGTGGAAATTAGCTGGACTTCTTGTCCTTAGTGGCCTTCTTGGTTTTGCTTTAGGAATAGGAATAAAATTTGTATACGAAGCAACTGCTTTTAAGCCTTACACTTGGGGAGAAAACAAGCCGATAATCGTTAACTGTTATGGAGAAGATTTTTCAGAAGCACAGTTTGTAAGAGCAATTCATTATTGGACAATACGAGGTCACAACATAGCATTTTATGAACACAGTCCACCTCAGTCAATTTGTGATAGAGATGGGTACATAGAAGGATTTATTATCCTGAGAAAAGCAAAAGGGTCAGAATTAAGTTCTCCAACACTGGCTGTTACAAAAAGATGGACTTCTTTTGACAAACTAAAGGGAGCAGTTATTAAGTACAGACCTGGGACACAAAATTTAGCTTGGATCAATGAACATGAGTTAGGTCATGCGTTAGGGTATGCCCATGTTGAAGAAGACGGACACATTATGCATCCGTTGCAACATAAGATGGCAGGAAAATTCTGGATACCTTGAGGAGAAAACAGTGGAACCAATTTTAGAAGCACTAGCTCAGTATGGACCGTTAGGTCTATGGACTGCGTCATTGTTGTGGATGAACTACCAACAGAGGAAAGAAAACAAAGAAGATGAACTAAGAGCAGCTGAGGCTCTTAAATTTCATCAAGAACAAATTGTCGAAAACCTTCGAGAACAAAAACATATGCTAGAAAAAGCAATGGAAAAGATTGATGGAGGTCTATCTGCTATGAGAGAAAAGTATGCAGAAGACAGAATTTTAAGAATGAAAGACAAACAATAGAGGAGAAAATTATGTTATTGTTAAGTTTGTTTTTTGCCTGTGCAGACGTACAGCCAGAGACAGGTGATTCAATTGTAGAAATACAGGAAATAGAACAGTGTGCAACATTAAAAGGTCATCAAATTTGTGACTTTGATGCAATCGATGAATATGGGGAGATTGCTTACTTATCTGATCTATACGGATCACCCATAGTTTTAGATCTATCTGCAATGTGGTGTGGACCTTGTCAAGCCGCTGGGAGAGCAATGCAAGAAACTGCGGATGCTTATCCAGAAATTACGTTCTTAACAGTGTTAATCGAAGATGGTGTTGGGGATGCACCAGAAGTAAACGACATAGAAGGGTGGAAATCATCAATGGGTATCACGTCTTGTCCAGTGTGGGGAGCCTCTAGAGAAATTGTTTCAAGCAATGTAATCGACATAGAAGAGAACCTATACCTAACTGCATGGCCGACTTTTTACTTTATAGATTCAAATGGAAAACTACAGGATTACATGAAAGGCTATAGCGAAGAAGTTTTGGTAGAAATCGCAACTAGCCTAGAATAAAGAAACCATAAGACATAATTAATTGCGACTCAAGTACAGGAGCTGTTATGTCTAAAATGTCAGATCAATTCCGCGGATTGCCTATGAAGGACCTTATCGGGGGACCTCTTCAAGCTGCGTGTGATGCACAAATACTTCTTGCACAAGCAAGTGCAGATTTTATTAAGAATGTAGGTATGGTGCCTGCAGTGAAAGGAAAAGAACAAGATCCAATGGCTGTGAGAACTGTTGACTTTTCTTTTAATCGACCCACTCAACAACAAGATGGAAGTGTTGTGAATGAAAAGGTAGATCTTCAGGTACCTCTTCTTGCTATCGTTAATACACCAGCTTTGAGCGTCAAAGAAGTTGATGTTAACTTCACAATGGAAGTGCACGAGACTGTGAAAGATCATTCGGAGAGCTCTGCAGAAGCTACGATGGATGCAGAAGCAAAATACTCTTTTGGTCTATTTTCTGCAAAGGTACACGTGCACGGCTCTGTTGCTTCCAAATCGGAACACACTAGACAAACAGATAATTCTGCAAAGTACGATGTAAAGGTCGTTGCAAGAGATGATGGTATGCCTGAAGGTTTACGAAAAGTCTTAGATATGTTAAATACTGCTATAGCGCCAACAAATGTTTCGACTCCATCGAGTGGATCAGGCGGAGGAAAATCTTCATAGCGGATAAAAAATGTCATTCAATCTAAAAGAGCTTTTTAAATCGTTGCACACATCGATAGAAGAAGCCACGGATGTTTCACGTTGTTCTGTCAATAGATGGATAGATCAGTTCTTTGAAATCGACTCTGATGGTAAACACATACCCAAATATGCAAAGATGCAACTACCAGTTGTCGAAAATGGAGTGATGGTAGAAAAGGAAATCAATGTTCCACTATACACTCTTGCTAATCATCAGTCTATGAGTATTGATACTTTAGAAATAGATTTTTGTGTGAGCTTAGATGATCTACAAGACAAAGAAGCAGTTGCTAGCATGTTTCCAATGTTTAAGAAAGAATCTGAAAATAAAGCTAGAATCAAGATGTCATTCAAAGGGGGAGATCCTGCTGAGGGTATCATGAAAATTAATGATGCTCTTGTGAAGGTGATACCTTAGATAGATCTAATCTAGCGACCCATTAGAAAGCAATAAAAATTAAACTATTCGACTTTATTTTCCAATTCTAAAATTTTCGCTTCAAGAGATTCATTCTTTTCTATTAGTTCTTTGACGGCTTTGACTAGATATGGAATAAAGCCAGAATCACCCATTGTTTTAATATTAAAGTCATATCCATCCCATGGCATCTCTTGAACCATGTCAGGTATTACAGATTCTACATTTTGGGCTATGAACCCGATAGGCTCCAATGATCCGGTAATTCCATTTTTCACCCTTCTAAATTGTTTTACTTCAATGTCTTTAAATACGTTAATAGCGTTAATTTGGCTATCAGAGATATCTGTCTTTATTCGCTGATCTGAACCTGCAACAAACTGCGCTTTGTCTCCAGTCAATTTATTTGAAATTACAGACACTAATGATCCATTTCCATCAACTAGGCCTATCCACCTAATATCACCTGCAGAGGCACTTTCAGCTGATGTGTGCACATCCGTGCCACACGAAATTCTTATTCCGTATCGATTAGCGTTGTCACCATCATTAAAGAATCTAGCCGCATACTCAGACGCACTATTCGCAGATACATGGAAAAGAGAATTTGGAGTGTCTACTCCAATCCCAACAGATCCGTCATTGGCTATGGTCATTCTTTTGCTAGTCACTGATGTTCCATTTTTTGCATTCCAAAATGAAATCTCAGTTCCTTTAGCAGACCCTGGTACCCAATCTTCAGTAGATTTGGCCACGATTGCTGCACCATTATAGAAATTGGTACCATCTTCTGATCCACCCATAAAAACCCTTCCGAGCTCGGTGCCGGCGGTTAAATTACTATCGCTTGCAATTCGATAAAGTCTTAAATCTGATTGACTGTCTGTTGTGTGGACTCTAATTTTTCCTCGAACATCCAATGTATCTGTAGGAGAGCTTGTTCCGATGCCAATTCTTCCACTGTTTGTTATTGTCATCCTTTTGGTGAGTGTAGAAGAATCATTAGGGGTAGTCCAAAATGAAAGATTGGTTCCCTCTGCAGAAGTAGGGTTCCAGGCTTGTGTTGTCTTTGATTGAATTTTTGCACCTGCATAAAAATTATTTCCATCTTCAGATCCACCCAAGAATATTTCCCCAACTATGGAGTCTGTAGGTAAATCGCCGTTGCTAGCAATTCGATATAGTTTTAATCTCGCAGCATCGTCAGTATCAATGGAAGCTATAGGGCCTCTGGTGTCCAATGTGTTTATAGGCCCTGTTGTTCCTATCCCAACTCGGTTTGTTCCAGCATCTACATGTAGCACAACATTTCCATCATCCGCCATAATCTTTGTATCAACATCTGCGTTTGCGTTGTTTATTAAAATGTTTCCACTATCGTATTTTAGAAAAGAGTTACCAGCTGCAACAAGATTAAAAGTATCGTTTGAAGGAAAGTCTAGATATGTATTCGGATCTCCAAGGTGTTGTAGCCTTTTTGAGATTGCTATGTCAGATGTATGTGATGAATTGTCAATCCCGACTACGAATGTACCAGCACCCATACTGGACACACCATCTGGACCAAATCCAAACCGACCATCAGCTCTTGCTCTAAAGATGGTGTCACCGTCACCATCTTCCATCTCTAGAAGTCTACTATGCACACCGTTACCTTCTGTAGATAATTTCAAAACATGGCCATTTGTATTTTCATCATTGTCAATGGTGGCTATGTATGAACCATTCAGATTTCCATAAACATGAAGTGGACTGGTAGGATTAGCTATACCAACACCTACGTTTCCATTTTGTAAAATAGACATAAAAACACTAGAATCATTTTGAATTTTTAGAACATCGCTGTTTGTACTGTCATTGAGAATTGCCCATTTTCTTGTATGTGTTAGAGGTGCAGAGCCCCATTGAGTTGAATTACCACCTGTTCCTGTATTTAAAGTCAGTGAAAATTGAATCGGATTTCCTGAGCCTGCAGGATCTACTTGGAACACATTTGTAGTAGTCCCATTAGAAATTAAATTGAAATTACCCATGATTTCTATTGAGATATAAGCTTTGGAGCTAGCAGATCCAGACGTTCTATCAAAATAAATTTCTGTACCTCCTCCTGATTGAGAAATATGTGAGCTACTTAAGAAATTAAATTGGGTACCGTTTGAGGGGGCCGTTATTGTAAATACTTTTCCTCCACGGCCACCACTAGTTGTTATTGATGACTTATCCCAGCTGTTAAATCTTGAGTCACCAGTAAACAAGTCTAATACTTTTTGAGCAAATTGTTCTTGAGATAAACTAGCAAAATGTAACTGAGTTCCTCCAGGACCTGCAGAATGATCAGCGAACTCAATTCCCGGAATTTGATTGGAGGTCCCAGTAATCCTAATTCTTGGATGAGAATTAGAGTATATCTCCAATAATTGTTGAGGAGAAGATGTGCCTACTCCAAGTTTATTATTGTTCCAAACTAAGTTTCCTGATGCCCCAAATGATCCTCCATTATTAAATTGAATTTGATCATTTGTTCCAGCTGGAGAACCGCCTCCTCCACCGGAAATTCCTAAATTGTTCGGTGCAATTTTCTTTAAAGTAGAATCTACAGAATCCCATATCAGTAATCTGTCATTTGCAGCATTTCCAGAATTTTTCTGAGTCTGGCCTGATATCGATTCAGGCGACATTTCTGCAGCTTTGATGGAACCGTCTTTAATGTCATTTTCATCAATAGTCTCATCTCTAATTTGTTTTCCTGTTATTCCCCTACTCATTTACAGTCTCCTATGTGGTACGTTTATTAATTATCTTTTAGTATGTCTTTGCGTAATTACTATAATTAAAATTTTGTAAATTTGAATTAATATTAAGTAGAATTAATTAACACTCACACATCAGGATAAAATATGAAAGAATTAATTAAGAATTATCAAAGCTTTGATAGATTCTTAAAAGATCAATTGCTAATTGGTCTAGTGATACAGTGCGTCTGGTGTCTTGTGGGTCCTTTAGTTCACAAATTACAAGGGCTTCTTTGGACTACTACGTTTATTTCAGTCTATCTCATTGCAATGAGATCAGCGGGTTTGTTTGTTCCTTACTTCAAGGGTACACATCTTAAGAAAGTATACCGGTCCATTATTTGTCTTAATTTTCTATATGTTTTAGCTACGACTCTGTATTTTTATGACCAACAGCTGTTTCTTTGGGCCGAAGTACTTTTATCAATTTTTTACTGTATCAATGGCCAGTTACTTGGGATAGGGTGGGATGTCTATGTTGTCGGAAAATACGAAAGAAAGACTTTTGAAGATTTTAAGTATTGTGCGACTTTCCGCGATTCTGTTGGGGGTATCGGCGGTTATTCAATTGTTATTCTTATTTATTCTTTCTTGGACGAGTATCAATCTATGAAACTATTTGTATTTCTGATGGTTTTCGTGTTATTATTACAAGTGTACAACTATTTCAGGCACTACAAAGGAATGGTCGAATGAAAGATTGGTTTTTTAAATTTCTACACAACGGTATAGCACATCCTCTGTTGTGTTTTCTTCCTTCTAAATTAGGAAACTCTTTTCATGAATGGACAGCTAAATTTATGAAAAAGAATTATGTTGTAACATGGGACTCAAAATCGGATACAATCAGAGTGAACGGTGTTGCCAAAGGGAGGGGAGAATAATGAAACACGAATTTAGAATGTATGTTGGGCCAATGTTCGGTGGTAAGACTACAAGAATGTTATCACAGCTAGAAAGGTATGAGTATCAAGGTATCGATACAATCGTATTTAAACCGCAAGTAGATGGCAGGTTCGGTGTCGACGTTGTTACACATACCGGCCAAGCCAGAGAGTGCCTGTTAGTTAACTCAGGGTTCCAGATAGAACAAAGAGTATCAGCTATTTTGGGTTCTGAACCTTGTGTGATTGCAGTCGATGAGGCATTTATGATTAGTGGCTCAGGGGATGCACTTGTCAACCTCTTTAGAAGAGGTCATTCTATTCTCGTTGCCTCTCTACAATTAAGTTCAGATGGTACAGCTTACGATGAAGTGCAAAAATTATTTCCTTATGCAACTCATGTAGAAGTCTGCCCTGCAGTTGATCCTATCTCAAAGCAAGATGCTTTCTACACAGAGAAATACGGCGGAAGAAAAGACCACGGGATTGAAGTTGGTGGTGCCGAAATGTATCGCCCACGAGACTGGGAAGGATTCTTTGGAAGTGACAGATAAGTCATCATAAAGTTACAGTTCCGTTACAGAGTTCTAGCATAGCTATTCACGACTTCTATTCAAGGGATTATAATGGAACCCACATTAGCATTTGGTGTGCTCGGCTTTTTGATGGCCGCGTATGCTGTTATTGCAAACGATAGCGCACAAACATTAGGGACGTTTATAGCGTCTAACAAAGAAACAAAGTGGCAGTATCAATGGTTAGTTATGGCGACTGTGATGGTTGTGACACTGGCATACGGATACATGTCAGGAGACATTGCACACGGAAGACTAAACTCTATTCCTCTACCGGAAACATTTCAGTGGTATCATCTTGCTGCTCCTGCATTGTTGTTGGGGTTAACAAGATTTGGTGTTCCTGTATCAACCACAATTCTGACGCTCAGTGTCTTCTCTTCTTCCTTTGTGCTAGAAAAGATTCTGATAAAATCTGCTGTAGGTTATGCTCTGGCGGCAGTCTCAGCTTATGTTCTCTGGACTTTACTTTCTAAGTTTTTAGACGAGAGAGCACCAATAGCCGAGGAAAATAAATCTAAGTGGAGAGTCGCACAATGGGTTGCTACATGCTTTCTCTGGCATCAGTGGTTAGCACACGATGTTGCTAATGTTGCAGTATTCCTTCCCCGTGGAGAAGCGCTTCCTGTTTGGATGTTCGCAGGTTTCTTGTGTATCTTGGTGGTTGGCTTAGCTCAACTGTTTTATACTCGAGGCGGAAAGATACAAGAAGTTGTTTTGTCAAAATCTGGTACTCGGTTTATGCGGTCGGCTACAATCATTGATTTTGCTTATGCTCTTATCCTCTGGTATTTCAAACAATACAATGACATTCCGATGTCAACTACTTGGGTATTCGTTGGACTTCTTTGTGGTCGTGAACTTGCAGTTTACAGACACTTCAAGTCAGAAGATGGTCTCAAAGTTGTGTTCCCCATGTTAGTTTCAGACTTTCTAAAAATGATGGTTGGGCTTGCTTTGAGTATTGTCCTTGTTTGGGCCATAGCATAACATAAACTCTCCTCTTGACAGAGATACTTACTAGTAAACGGGAGTTTCGTTATGCAAGTTTTGTTATCTCTATTAGTTCTGTTTTTCGTTATGTTAAGTCCTGCCCAGGCTTTAGAAGTTGATTCTTCTGAAGTGGTGTTACCTTCTTCGATTGGGTACACATCTGAAACTTGGGAACAAATCAATTTTGGTACAACTTTTTCAAGTCCGCCAATCGTTATCACTACACCCGGCCCAAGTGCTGGGGGCCAACCGTTCACAATTCGAATTAGGAATGTGACAACGACAGGCTTCGAAGCAATGACAGCTGAACCTGAAGGAACAACCGGTCCAACTCACATGGCGGTGGAGATGACTTACGTTGCCATCGAAGAAGGCGTGCACGGCTTGCCAGATGGTTCTATGATAATCGCAGGAAGAACTGATGTCATCGAAGAACAGCTGTATGGAACGACTGGCTCGTGGTATACAGAAACATTTCCAGTTTCATTCCAAGCCACCCCATCTATTCTCACACAAGTCCAAACAATGAATAACGAGATTGGTTTGTTGCCAATCGAGTATTCTGAACCTTGGATGACAGTTGCGATAGATAATAGCTCAGCAATAACGTTTGATGTAGCATTAGACAGAGCAGAAGTTTCAGCTGGCTCTATTACTGTGACAGAAGAAGTTGGGT
>CEUT01060491.1_pt1 | contig 15025 bp, 4 predicted proteins | sample 531401 | NCBI WGS metagenome assembly CEUT01 (sample SAMEA2622821, study PRJEB7988) | marine metagenome | biome: marine biome (ENVO:00000447); feature: surface water layer (ENVO:00002042); material: "saline water (ENVO:00002010), including plankton (ENVO:xxxxxxxx)" | depth 5 m | reverse complement strand
AGACAAGCAAAATTAAGATTATCTAATATTAAATTAGAAGAAATAACTCAAATATTTAGAGGTAAATCTAAACAAATAAAACATTAATTAAATGCCAGAAATTAAGAATACTTTTTTAAAAGGTCGAATGAACAAAGACCTTGACGAAAGGTTAGTGCCTAATGGAGAATATAGAGATGCACTTAATATTAATGTGTCTACTTCAGAAGATTCTGATATTGGTACAGCCCAAACAATACTTGGTAATATAAGAATAGAAGATATTGTTGATATAGATTTTATTTGCATAGGTAGTATAGCTAATGAAAAAACAAATAAGCTATATTGGTTTCTAAAAAACGATAATGAAGGTACTGACGCTATATTAGAATATGATGGTAATATTGATGAGGTTTTTCATATATTTACAGATATAAAATCTAATACAGATGAGCCTGTACTTAGGTTTCCTAATAGAACAATAACAGGTATAAACATAATAGATAATTTACTTTTTTGGACTGACGGCGAAGGTGAGCCTAAAAAAATAAATATAGATGACTGTAAAGATGGAACTATAGATTTATATCAACATACTCAACTAGTAGTTTTAGGTGATGAGCTAGGCGATATTAGAGAAGAAGATATTACAGTAATAAAAAAGAAGCCTACATTAGCACCAGTTGCCATACCTAATTTTATACAGTCTACAATACAAGATAACACCTATAATCAAAAAACCTCTCTTTTTGAAAAAGTATTTTCAAGATTTGCTTTTAGATATAAATATAAAGACAATGAATACTCAGCTTTTGGCCCTTTCTCAAACGTAGTTTTTAATCCTCAATACGTAACAAATCCTCATAAAAAAAATAATGCTGCTAGTTTTGAACAATATAACAACGAAACTAGTTTTAGTATAAACGAGCCTTTTAACGCTACTATGGTAAATAAAATAGATACCATAGATATATACAACTTTGTTTTACCAGACATGCCTAGAGGTGTAGTTGAAATAGAAATACTTTACAAACAAGAAGATTCACCTGTTATTTATTCTATAGCTAAACTAAATAAAAAAGATACAGAAGGTTACTGGGATTTTAGTGGTTTTAATGAAGGCGCAAATCTTGCTACTGGTTCTTCAATACAAGGAAAATACACTATAACTACTGAAAATATATATGCTGCTCTACCAGAAAATCAATTTATTAGAGTTTTTGATACTGTTCCTAAAAAAGCTTTAGGTCAAGAAATAACTGGCAATAGGTTAGTTTACGCTAACTATACGCAAGGCTATAACATGGATGTTGATACTATTGGCAATGAACTATACTCTATACAAATAACAGCTGATTACGAAAAAAGAATAAATGATGCTAGTTTAAACTTTGATATAACACCTTTAAGATCATTAAAATCTTTAAGAAACTATCAAGTAGGTATTGTTTTTGGTGATGAATATGGTAGAGAAACTCCTGTTTTTACATCTGCAGATGGCGCTGTTTCTGTTCCTTGGGCTGATAGCAGTAACGAAGGTAATGCTAGTTCTAGTTTAAGTTTAAAAGCTCAAATAAATTCTAATTACCCTAATTGGGCTAGTTATTTTAAGTTTTATATTAAAGAAACATCTACGGAATATTATAATTTAATAATGGATAAAGCATACGTTCCGTCTTCTCAAGATGAAAAAGATAGAAATGTATCTCCAAATCATATATGGATATCTTTCTTTTCTTCTGATAGAAATAAAATTGATATAGAAGATCATATAATACTTAAAACAGTAATTAACGATGAAACAGAAGGTCAATATCCTTATAACAATAAATTTAAAATAATTGATATTCAAAACGAAGCTCCAGATTCTATTTCTTACGAGTTTCATAACATAGCTAGTATAAGCAACGAAATATCTGTTGGTTCTACTGAAGGTAATTTAAGTAAAGTTTTAACAAATTTAAACCATAGTATTATATCTGTAGATACTGATACGTTAGAGTTTGACGTAGGCAATTTTCATGATTTAGCTATTGGCGCTGGTGGTACATTTGGTCCTAGAACAGGCTATGAAGACGTTAAAGCCGCTAACAATCAAGATTATTTTATTTCTTGGTATAAATTAGGTTCAGATGGAACAAGAGTATATTCTCAAGACTATAGAGTTAGATCTGTGCTTGGTAAAGATGGTACTTATAGAGTAAAATTACAAAAACGTATAGTTGCAAGTGACACTAATTTAGCTCAAAATGCTAGTGGTGATTTACATGAAAATGTTTTTTTAAATGTTTTTAGAAAACAAAGAAAAGAACCAGATCAATTTTCTGGTAGGTTTTTTGTTAAAGTTTTGTTTGATTATGTTGTTAATGACATAAGAAATATTGCAGAGGTTTTTGACTTTACGGTTGTTGCCTCTGCTAAAATGAAATATTGGCTAGACAAATATGATGATCCTAATGGAACTTTAAATTATGATGAAGTAAATAAAATAGTAAACGTAGATTCTACTATAAATGATTATGATACTTCAGCTGATGCTACTATTGGTACTGTAATTTTAGGTAATACTCACTCTGGTAGTAATATAGTAAACAAAGAAGAAAGTGATTGGAGTGTTTTATATAATCATTGTCATGACGGAAGTATATCTAACGCTTTCTTTATTGATAATATGTATTTTGCAGCTGGTCAATCAAATAAAGATTTAAAATACGCTAAATACGCAACTGATGTTCTATCTGGTCAATCTGTTGGATCGACAGGTTCTCAATATACTTTTGCGACTTGGGAAAATAGACATCTTAGAGGTATACCACCTACAGCAGGTGCTACTTCTTTATTAAAACTTAAACCTAATTCATCTACACCTATGTATGATGCAGGTAATTATTTTGATTATTTAGTTCACCAACACGTTTCTTACACAGGTAGTACTTCTAGCGTTGGTGTAGTTAATCCTCAAGATGATTTTGATGATGGAGAAGATTTTATAACAGCTGTAACAGCTGTAAATCCAGGAAGCTTTGTGTCTGGAAATTTTGTACCACCTATTACTCAAAGCAATTGGACAAGCAATACTTTAGCGTCTACGCCTTCTACTAACACAGGGTTTAATTATCAAGCTCCAAATGCAGTTTGGGCAGATTATAGATGGTACCCTTTCGCTAAAGATAGTAGCGTTGGTTATTATTTTAAACAATTTGGTACAGGTGCTGGAAATGTTGGTAGTGCTGGAGGTGCTGGAGCTGCTCTTGCAAACACAATGGTTGGTTTAAATGTAAATCATCCTTGGGTTACAGCTGATTTAGGTACTACTGTTGATTGGAGTGCTTGGGATAATTATATAAAACCTATATATTCACAATCAATTACTAGTAGTGTTGATTTTGCTCCAGAAGCAATTACAAATAGCATGCAAGGTATTTTTACTAGCACAACTCAACACACTATAGGTCCAAGTACGTCTGCTGCTTATCTTGCAGGAAATTTAGACGCTGGTTCTAAATCTTGGTTAAGTTACAAAAATAGTGACAATCAACTTCGTCATGATAATATTTACGGTCAAGATGATGGTAAAATTTTTATGCATTTATCGTTTTTAGGTCCTGGTAGAGATTTAGTGCCTGATAATTTAGATCTTACAAACGCAGATATAAAAGGTCCTAATTGTATAGGTGCTTATTTACAAGGTATACATGGTGGTGGTGTGTTTACAAAATCTGTAAAAGATGGTTTAGATAATGGTTGGGAGTTTAAAAGTACGCCTGAATGGAATTCACCACAAGTAATAGAATGTGAAGGCACGTCATACGATACTTATAAAAATCTTTATTCGCAACAACTTAATATTGGTAAAAACCCTAATTACCAAGATTTACATTATGATCAGTGGAGTCCTACAAAATGTATAAACGGTGATTCAAATAATGAAATAACTGATTTTTTACAAAACTTATTTTTTCCACAATCAAGGTTTAGATTTTCAGGAGATCCAAATGGTGCTATATACACTATAAAAAGTATAAAAGAAAAATATTTATATAATCACACTCCTTGGAAAAGAAGATATGTTAAAAAATCTAGCTACACAAGTAGTTCTACTTTTCAAGAAATCGGAGATTTTAGAAATGAAATTAATATACAACCAGGTGGTGATAGTGTTGAAGAAGCTGCTGTTGCTTGGGCTAAAGCTAAAGAAGATAACGATTTTTTATTAGCATCAAAAACAAACGCATTAGAACAAAAAATAATAGATTTTGGTAAAGCAAATAATCGTCGTGTCGTATATATATTAGAATTAGTAGATGAAAATGGTAATCCTTTAGACCCTAGAATTGCATCATCAGGATTTAACCCAGTAGATGCTGATTCAGATGGTTCTGGTATAGTTGCGGCTAACGGTGATAGTAGAATGGAGTTTTTAAATTATTTACCTGGTATAGTTAGTGGTAATATTTCTAATAATCCCGCTATATGGGAAACAGAGCCAAGAGAAAATAAAGATTTAGAGGTTTATTACGAGGCAAGCAATGCTTTACCTACAAAGTTAAATGTTGATACATCGGAGCTTTACGCTCCTGTGGGTTGTAGAGTAGAAGCTTTAAATAGACCAGGCTCTTTAAATGGTCAAATTACACTTTCAGAATGCAATATAACTGGTTATAGTGAACACACAGATGGTAGACTTATTTTAGAAACAACTGGTTTTAATGCTATCGATGCAGCTGGTAATGTTATAACTTATGCAGATCCAAATCCTGGATTTGGTTTAGCAGCAACTACTTGTATATTAAAATGTATTAGAAACGATGGTAGCTATACTATTTTTAGAGCAGTTGACTCTACTATAGATCAACCATTTAGTACCTTAGGTAACATTACAAGTAATTTTGTTGTAATATATCAAGTAGGTTTTGATTTTGGACTAAGCTGGTATAATTCTTTTAGTTTAGGCAATGGTATTGAATCTAATAGAATTAGAGACGAGTTTAATAAAATGCAAATTACTAACGGGGCTAGGGCTTCAGCTGTTTTAGACGAACCATATGCAGAAGAAAATAGAAAAAATGGTTTAATATATTCTGGTATATATAACTCTACTTCTAGCGTTAATAACTTAAATCAGTTTATAATTGGTGAAAAAATTACAAAAGATTTAAATCCAACATACGGTAGTATACAAAAATTATTTCAAAGAAGAGTTAGTTTAATAGCTTTTTGTGAAGATAGAGTTGTTAGTATAGTTTCAAATAAAGATTCTTTGTTTAATGCTGATGGCAAGCCTCAGCTTATATCTTCCACAAACGTTTTAGGTGATGCAAATCCTTTTATTGGTAATTATGGTATATCTAAAAATCCAGAGTCATTTGCTAGTGAGTCTTATAGAGCTTATTTTACAGACAAAGCAAGAGGTGCTGTACTAAGATTATCAAAAGATGGTTTAACACCTATATCTGATGCTGGTATGAAAGATTGGTTTAGAGATAATTTATCTAATTATGATGTTATACTTGGTAGTTATGATAGTTATAACGATGATTATAATATCAGTTTAATTACAGAAGTTGAATTAGGTTACAATTTTATTAAAAACTCATTTTTAGATTATGGTGATATTAGTGTTACTCAAAGTTCTAATCCTGAATTAATACAAAATAATAATTTTAATAATAGTACAAATACAAATTGGCCTTCTGTTGTAAGCAACATATTAAACAATGAACCTGATCAAACAAAAAATCCAGATTTAATTGTTAAGGTTGATATTACAGAGTACATGCAAATACCTGAAAATTATTTTCTTCAACCTACAACTGGTACTCCATCTGTTCCAGCTGTGTTAGGTCAACCTCCTGTATATGATACTTCAGCAGGACCAACAACATCTGGGCTTTTTGGTAATGCGGAAGCTCAGGTTTCAATATATAGAATGTCTACACCTAGTCCAAACGAAAATGATAGTTATAAATATAATATATTTAAAACTCCTGATAACAACGATGGAAGTAAAAGTAGTTTTGGACCACCTAATCTTACCGCTGATAGACCAGGTGCTCAAGGTTTAATGTTATTAAAACGAGAACTTAGAGGTTTTAGTCCTCTTAGAGACACAACAGATGCCGGTAATTATGTTAATAGACCTAGTGATGACAGAGGTGTAGCATCACAAGCAGGTTCAACACTATATGATCCTACTTACTGGCAACACGCTTGGGGTAATATATATTATAATTGGTTTTATGGACTAAGTAATATTAATAATACTAATAATAATAGATATAATCAATATAATTTTCTTGATTATATTAAGCAAGGAACAAGCAAATCAATAAACCCTAGTGATCAAAGAGATGTTATAACGTTTGATTATAATTATCAAATTTACTACGAAGTAAGAAGTGGTATTTATAATAATACTTATTATGGTAAACAACATGATCAATTGCAAATAGTTACTGATGTTGATGCTGGTAACTATACAACCACTACAGTTCCTCCAAATAATCCTTTTCAATTTATATATCAAGCTCTTTTAAAAAACAATTTAACTAGTGTAAACAACAATACTCCTAATGACGCTACTATTTATGCAGGAGAATCAATAACAATAGATATTGGTTATATTGTTGAATTAGGACCTCAGTATTTATATGATTATTTTCCTCCGCAAAATTTAAGCGGACCAAACGGTGGTGGACCGACTTATGGTTTTGGAGATCCTAATCAAGGTTCTTTTGGAGTTCAGCCACAAAGTTTATGGAAAGGTTATAAAGGTGGAGAAACACAAAGTAATGCTAATGGAACCAATGGTTCTAGTATTAAAGATAATAGTGGGTTAGGTTTTAGCGTTAGCAAATCTAATCCTTTACCTAATTTAGGTAATAATAACAACTCTCATAATACTGTTTGGCCTTATTTCCAGCTTAGTGACAGCGGTGGAAATTTGTCATTAAACGGTAATTTTAGAAACCCTTGGAATCAACCTTTTGCTCACGAAATAATTGTAGAATTAACAGATGGTTCAAATATTATAAACAACGATCTTTTAGTAGATTCTACATTAGATCTTAATGATTTAGATGGATCAGGAAATTTAGTAGATAATGAATATAGATGGGAAAATTCTAGTGGTAATCAAGGTGCATGGGTAAATACTTATCAAAAACCAGACGGATCTGGTAATTTAATAGATAATACACATTATACTACATATTCACTTGCTAGTACAAAAACTTTTGCTCCAGATATATTTAAAGTTTATGGTAATAATAATCAATTTGGTGTTGTTAAAATGAGGATTAAATATAAATTTAAAGACTGGATTGATGAAGTTGATCCTAATTTTAATCCTACTACAGCAACTCAAGAAGAGTTAAAAAGAGCAAGTATGGTTGTTGTTGAAAAACTAAATGTAGGGCTAAGGTTTAGATGCCACGATTACGACGGTGTTGATACTAGAAATAGAATACATTTGTTTGAGCTTAGTGTTCAAAAAAATGATCATGCGACCGTGCCTCCAACGTTTGGTACTCCAGCTGTACCAGGTGTACCTGGACAACCAGGTGTTCCAAGTTATACTGTACCTGGTATTGCGGCTGTTAATTATATATATTCTAACAACGCTCAATCTCAACAAGATATACTTTACGGTAACATACAACCTAGTAATTTAAATTTATTTCCAGTAACAAAATCAACTTTAGCAGATGATCCTATAAATTTACAAGATTTAATAATGCAGTCTGTAGTTGGTCATGACGGCCTTACTTATACTTGGACTGAGATTGATCCCTCAGCAGTTGGTACTAATTTTTATGGTCAAGGTGTTTATCAAATTGGTAACGTGTCAACTCTTACTCAGTATGATACACATAACAATACGATAACATCAAATCCTGGAGTACCATTAGAAATAAACGATGAAATTAGTATTTCACCTAGTGGTGTACTTACATCAACGTATTTAAAGTTTTTTACTGAAAGTTTTATATCTGATAACTATTATTTAATAGATATTGTAGATGACCCAAACACTTCTAACGATACTATTTTTGTAGATGGTTTTTTTGATCAAAACAACTTGCCTGCAAATACTTTAAATCCAGGAGATAATGGTTATCCTTCAGGTCATTTTGGTGAAACTAATATTTTTGGGTTGCCTGCTGACGGTATTAAATTTAAAAGAGTTAATAGAGTAACGCTTCAAAATCATTTTGATTATGACTTAGATGGTGTGTTTAATTATGTACCATCAGGTGAAGAACCTACAGCTTTAAGAGCTATAGTAAAAGCTCATGCTGGTTCTAGCGTAATAACATCTCAAAATGGTTTTAGTATTTCTGAATTACATTTAAGGGTAAATGAATATAGCGGTACTATTAAAAAAATAGTAATAAAAAATCTTGGAAATTATGCGCTAATGCCAACATATCCAACTAGCACGCCTATAAATTTACCTGATTTTGGTTCTGTTGTAAACTGGCACGGTAGTTTTTCATCTGATTTAGCTCCTGTGTATCACGCCATGAGTGTACCAATTCAATATGTAAGAAATAATGAAATACACATTAATTCTTTTCCGCAATTTGTATCTGCAAGTGAAAACACTTTGTGGACACAATCTGGTAATCAAAATAGGTATATAGGTGGTAAACATACTAATGCTTCTATGCAATACGTAGGAACTAATTCCAATGAAGCACCACAACCTTCAAACGACGGTTACGAAATAATTTTTGAAGTTGGTAATGAACACTATAGTAATCAAATGACTCGTTTTAGATTTTTATATAGAAGTTATGACAACGCAACAACAGAAAGAAAAGGTTTTGCTGTAGCAGATATAGATACTCCTGGTACATATAGAGCTATAGCTAACTTTGATGGTAATACAACTTTACCTAATGGTAATCCTTGGAGCTTAGAGTTAGATACTGGTAGTGGTTTTACTGATATAAGTAATACTAGTTCTAACGCTGCTTTAATTGTAGATAACGGTACAACAGGTAGTGGAACTAATTGGCAGAATTGGTATGGTAGTTATTATTTTCTTCCATATAATAATTCTACTTCTTTTATTGCTAGCATAAAAAGTTTAAGCGCAAGAAGCATGACTAGTGTTTTAACTTTTACTTCAGTAAACGCTGCGGATGATTGGGTATTTAGTGGTTTTGATGCTACATTTTTTGAAGAAAACATATTATGGGATAACGGTAGTATACTTATAAATAGCACAAATCAACCAACTTTAAATTGGACTGGACAGCATCAATATGTTTATGCTGCGCAACAACTTAGAAACCCTATAACAAACGCTCTAGCTCGTTTAGAAGCAAACAAAAAATATGTATTAAAGTTTGATATTACTCGTATATCTGGAACTGGTAATTTAGAAATGTTTTACATTAACGGTGCGACAGATAAAGGTTTTCAAATAATAGAATCATATACTGATCATGCAATAGGTCAAACTGATACTGTTGAAAAATTAGTTGAAATACTTGATTTTACATCTTCAAATTATGTTATTTATGATTATCATGATATAAAAGATTATTTTGTTATAATACCTACATCTGATTCAATTGTTTCTCATTATAGAATAGATAATATTACTTTACGCGAGACTCCTGAAAATTATGATTTACAAAGTTATACTTTAAGTTATAGTGAAGATGTTAGAGGTTGGACTAGTTTTAAATCTTTTATACCAGAAAGTGGTGTTAGTTTATCAAAAAAATATTATACTTTTAAAGAAGCAGCTTTGTACCAACACAATTTAGGTGATATATATAATAATTTTTATGGCATACAGTATGATTCTAGTATAACAGCAGTTCTTAATGCAGAACCTTCAGTTATAAAATCATTTAAAACATTAGGCTATGAAGGAACTCAAGCTAGAGTAAAAAAATATCAATATTATACTGATGGTAGCTTAAGCTTTCAAGATTTACGTAATAATTTTACGCAAGGTGAAATATATGGATCACACTATAATTTAAAAGATAAAAACGGTTGGTATGTGCATGACATAACAACAAACAAACAACAAGGTGTTGTAAAAGAGTTTTTAGAAAAAGAAGGTAAATGGTTTAATTACATAAAAGGAAAAGAAGATTTAACAACAGAATATATTTCTAAACACATTGCTGACTTTAGTTTTAGAGGTATAGGTGTAATAAACGGCGCTGTAATAGTTCCTGATCCAATAATTTCTAGCGGTGGAACTACTAGTGGTACGACTACTAGCAATACTACTAGTACTACTACTGGTAATACTACTGGTACTACTACCGGAGGTGGCGGTACAACTACTGGTGGCGGCGGCGGTACAACTACTGGTGGAGGATATTAAAAAATAAAATATGAGTTATCATTATACAAATCAAAATAGAGTAACAACTTCAACACAAACAACGACACAAAGAGTGACGAGCGCACAGCTATCAACACAACCAGCGCAAAATATTTTAACTTATATTAGCGGAGTACCTCTATTTAGAACTATACAACAAGCTTTAGCTTATGGTCAACAAGTAGGTTTACGTGGTTATCACACGCATAACTTTCAAGGTGTTGTTGGTTATATGGCTGGGTTTGATCACACAGAAGCATCTAGAATTACTGCTACAAATGTTGAAACACAAAAAACTATAAAAAATTTTGTTATAAAAGACACAGATTTAACTGTTAATGCAGAAACAAGAAATTTTACTATAAACGGAGATATAGGATCTAAATTTATTATGCAAGTTATAGAAAAACCTGCTTCGTCTAGCGCTATGGAAAAGTATTATAATTTTAAAACAAAAACTTTTGAAACAACTACAGCAGGAGTTAATGTAAATCATTTTTTAAAACGAGAGCTTGTAAATAACAATTATACAGATAGAATACTTTTTCCTGCTAGTACTAGTAATGGTTATAAAATACTTTTAATGGCAGATCCAGATTCACCTACTATTTTATCGCAAAGCTTAAGTTCATCAAACGTTTTTAGTAAAGATATAAACGATGTAGCAAATACTACGATTACTTTTGTTTTTAAAACAGCTAATACTAGTACTTATGCTAGTAATCCACCTTCACCCAACCTAACAATATCTGCGCCTCCAGGCAAACAACAATCGGATAACGCTTTAGATATTGCTAAAACATTAACAAATACTAATTCTGATGCTAATGGTTTTGGTTTAAGAATTACTAGTGCTTTTGATATTGAAACTGGTATTTTTTGTGAAAAAACACATACTATAAACGGTGCTGTTAGTAGTTCAAAAACTATAGTTTTAGACAGCGTAGATGGTATAGATGCTAGAGATACAATAACTAGTGTTAGTGGTGGTGGAGATAGTCTTAGCGGTACTCCTACTGTAAGTACTGTAGATACAGAAACTAACACAATAACACTAACAGGTAATAATCAAAGTTTTTCCGACGGAAGTACTTTAACTTTTAAAATAACTGGTAGATCACGTATACAAAGTGCTTTTGGTATTGATTTTAATATTATAAATTTAGCTATTTTAACTAAAGATATTAAAAAAGCAACAGATTCTTCTATTGATAATAACGTTTTGATCGGAAATCCATTAACAGTTAGTAAAACCGTTAGAGGTAATATAAGTAGTGGAGCTGGTTTAAGTGGTGGTCTTAACTTAAATGGTACATATGGATTATCTGGAGGAAATGTAGTTTCTATACTTGGTAATGGTATTATAGATGATTGTTTATTAAGCGAGATTACAGCTAGTGCTAGTGCAGGTTCAATATCTACATCTACTACTCACGACGATTTACAATCAGGTCAAAAACTTACTTTTGTAGGATCAGCTCAAACAATAAGTCTTACAAACTGTACTTTTACACCAAAAGTTTTTCCTAATTCTAATTTAACTATTAATTTAGATTTAGATACTTTTATAACACCTGGAACAGCAACATAAATAAAATAATATGGCTATAATACAAATACAAATATCAGGCGCTTCATCAAGCGATTATGACGTGAAAACAAAACATGTTAGTTTACAAGCTGGTGATTCTGCTTTTTATCAAGAAATAAATAATGACGAACCTATTGCTACTGCTGACAATCCTATATATATAGGTCAGATTACTGATGTAGGAGATGATTATATAAAAGTAGAGTCAAGTTTAGATCCTACGTCTATAACAGGTTTTTTAATGTTTTCTAAAAATAAATTAATAAATAATAGTAGTTTAAACGGTTATTATGCAGATGTTACTTTTAGAAACAATGATTCGCATAATAAAGCAGAGATTTTTGCAATAAACTCAGAGGTATCACAAAGTAGTAAATAAATAGTAAAAACTGTAACTATATAACAAACAAGTAAATAAAATAATATGGCAATAGATCCAATTACAGCAATTAAAATAGGAACAACTATCATGAGTTTTTTTGGCGCACAAAGCGCTAGAAGAGATGCTAAACGTCTTCAAAAAGAACAAATGCGTATTATGGAAGAAAAACTAGAGATTCAAAGAGAAGAACAAGCTAAACTAGACGCTCAAAGACAAGAGTTTAAAGACATGGAGTTTGTAAATCCTTACGCTGGTTTTGCTGATTTATTTGCACAACAAGAAAATGTTTTTGAAGATTTAACAGTTGATCAACAAGCGGCTGAATTACAAAGAAGAAACTTAGATCAACAATCAGCAAACGTATTACAACAACTACAAGGCTCAGCTGGCGCTAGCGGTATTGGCGCTTTAGCTCAACAATTAGTTAATCAACAAGCTATTGCTACTTCTAAAATATCAGCTGATATAGCTAAACAAGAAAGACAAAATCAAATGTTAGCTGCAAAAGGTGAGCAACAATTACAACAACAAAAATTAAAAGGTGAAATACTAGAAGCACAAGGTGAGGGTATGGTACAACAAGCAGAAATGTCTAGACAAGCGACTTTGCTTGGTATGCAATTAGCTTCTACAGCTGGTGCTAATGAAGCTGCTAAACAAGCAGAGCTTAATATGTTGTACGGGCAAAACATGGGTAATCAAATGCAGTCTAGCGCTTTAGGTGCGTTTAGCGATGTGCTTGGTATGTTACCAGAAGGTAGTTTAGATTTTTTAAGTAAACGTCCTGAAATTGGTCCTTTAAGTACTATTGGTGGTGGCGGTGGTGGACTTTTTGGTACAATACTTGGTGATGCTGAGCCAGCTTTAGATGTTTTTCCAGGTTTTCAACCGGTATCTCCTTCAAACCCAGGCTTGGAAGGGCCTTTAACTGAAATAACTATAACAGGTTAATAAAAATATAAAATATGGTAAAAAGTTTAATAGGTAAAGCAGACGGAACGTTAGTAAATGCGGCTTTTGCAGAGGCAAAAAGTCAAGTACCAGCAGATATGTCTGGTATTATGGCTACTATGACTGCAACTCAAAAACAGTTAGACAAGCAGTTTGTAGACATGACAACTGAATTATTTGGTAATATTAATTCTGCTAACGAAGAAATGCAAGAGTTAGTAGATCCAATATATAAATCTTTACAAAGCGGTACTTTTACAGACGCAGATGTATTATCGTTTAAACCTGTTGTTGATGGATTTAAAGATGAGTGGAAACTAATACCTAAAGGTAAAGAAGGTGATGAAGCTAGACTTTTGTGGAAAAACAAAGTTAATAAATTTAAAAATACAATAGCTTCTTTTGATCAAAAACTTTTAGAGCTAACAACAAACGTTGCTGGAGAAAACTATTTACCTGCTGGTTTACAAGGTATTGGTGGTAGAGACGCTGATAAAAATTTAAAATTTCTTAGTAGTATATATAGATTAAAAAGCGGTAAAGAAGGTAATAAAGCTACGATGACTGTTGACGAAAAAGGTGAAGTATTTTTTAGTGCTAATATTGATGGTGAAGAAATTAAAATGAGTATGCAACAAATAGAAGATCTTATGCCAACAAAAGACATGAATCTTGTAAAAAATGTAGATGCTTTATTAATGAATTATAAAAAATCAGGAGCTACTAAAGGTAGTATTTACGATGCTGCTGGTTTATCTGATAAAGTTTTTAATTTATTAAATACTGCAAAGGTACCTAAAAACGCTTTTCAAACACTAGCTCACTACGATTATGGTCGTGGCAGTTTTTTTCAAGATTTATATTCACCTAGTGGTCCTATGGGTAAAACTATATCAGAAGCTATAAAAGGTGTACAATACTCGGCAGACGTAAAAGATAAATTTGATACTGACGGTGTACCTGGTATTTCTGCTGGAGATTTTACAAATGAAAATAGAAAAGCAATTGCTGATTATATAATGTCTAACGATAAAATAGGTCGTAGAGTGTTATCAAATTGGTTTGCTGCTACAGAAGGTCAAAGCGCTTTTAACGATGGTAGAAACTTAATACCAAAAGGCACTGATACTGATAAAAGCAGTTCAAGTACTTTTTTAAATTATCTTTATTATCAAATACCTGGAAGTGATCAAAAAAGAAGTGGTTCCGCTGTTATGAACTTAAGAAATCAAGTTAAAAATATTGTATTAAATAAAACACAAAATAATTCATTTACAGGTTATTTCGGTGATTATATATATCAAAAAGAAGGAAAAAATGCAGGTGAATTTTTCCATAAACAAGATAATAAATATATTTCTATTTACGATGTTTTAACTAAAGAGGGCTTATATGATTCAAAAGATCAATTTGATTTAGGCTTAAGCTCATCAGGTATAGATGTTCAACCGTTAAAATTATCTGATTTTGCAGAAGCACCAAAGGTTATAGATATATTTAATATTATTAACGATGCTTACACTAGTAAAAACAAACAAGTTAAAGAAGTAACAGGTAGCTCTGGAGGATTAAGAGTTGAAAAGTCTGGTAGCAAAATAAAACTTTATGAAGGTGGTACACTATTAAAAACATTTAAATTTAATCCAGGAACTGGAAGTGAAGATTTTATAAAATCTGTAGATGGACAAAAACTTTTACAAGAATTAATAAATAACGTTAACGGTTCTTTAAATCCAAATTTTGTTGACGATAAATATAATATAGG
>CEUT01016900.1_pt1 | contig 15031 bp, 12 predicted proteins | sample 531401 | NCBI WGS metagenome assembly CEUT01 (sample SAMEA2622821, study PRJEB7988) | marine metagenome | biome: marine biome (ENVO:00000447); feature: surface water layer (ENVO:00002042); material: "saline water (ENVO:00002010), including plankton (ENVO:xxxxxxxx)" | depth 5 m | reverse complement strand
CGACGATGATTTGGTGTTCACTGCCAACATTGTTAAGGATGGCAAGACCAGCCTGTCCCGGTTCTCCTTCAAGCAGGAGAAGGCGGCAGACGAGGCTACTATCATCCCAGTCCCCGATATTGAGCGTATGCTCGGCGTGTTGAAGTATCACGGCGACATGGTCACGCTGGCCTTTGCTGACGGCAAGGTCCGTGTCAAGTCAAAGAGCAAGCAGACGACGCTGACCGGTGGGTTTGACGCCAAGTCCTACGCCAACAGTCAGCACAACCTCAAAGAAGCCAACAACCAAGCGTTTGAGCGGGTAAAGCAAATCAAAGACAATGTTTATCACCTGCAAGACGGAGGGACAATCACGCCGTTCTACACGGTGTCTCTGCCCTCCAAAGAGGTGTATGACGCAGTCCGCTGTGATGGCATCAACGGACAGAAGTTGAACCGGTACAAGTTCGCCAGCGACGGCTCAACCTTGACCGTCTCTGTAGGGGATGTGTTCAAGGGCATGACGACTACGACGCTGGTTGATGACTACGCTGGTCGGGACTTTGAGGCTGTCTTTGAGGGCGGCTTGGAGAACATCTTCAAGCACTACTCCGGCGATGTCAAGTTGTCCTTCTTGGACTTCACCGAGTACGGTCAAGGCATCCGACTCATCATCAACTTCGGCAACGGAGATTTCGTATTCCAAGCGGGTGTGCTGAATGTTTGATTTCACAGTACCTTACTGGGGTCGCCAAGAGTGCTACGATGCCGTAGACTACTACGAGCGCACCGAATGGGTCAAAAGGGGCAAGCGTGGTATGAAGCGTATTCGTGCCATGACTTTGTGTTGCATCTACTACGATTTGGAAATCGGCGTTGAGTACTCCAACAGAACCATTTGCGAGTACTTGGGTGAGAAAGACACGAGAAGCGGCTACAACTCCATGAACCTTAGCACACAGCGCGTGGGCTACTTCCTTTCCTTGTACACCAAGTGGGGAATCCTAACGAAGCGTACTGGGAAGAACTATACCTACTACACGAGGGTGAAATGAATGTTATACAAATGTACACACTGCGGACAAATGAGCGACCTTGGCGGGACTATGAAAAACATCACGAAGGTGATTGATACCTTGACTACCGTTGTTGAATGCGAACACTGCGGAAGAGGCACCGTACTTGCCTTAACGATACAAAAACCGCCGAATCAAGACTACCGGGACAAAGACTGGTTGCAGGCGCACTACACCGTCAACTGCCGGTCCATGGCCGAAATAGGCGAAATGTGTGGTGTCACGCCCATGACGATTTACCAGTGGTTGAAGCGACACGGCATTGAGACTCGCAAGCGAGGGCGGAAAGCACTATAAGGTGGCGTTGCCACTTTGGTAGCATGATTGTTTCACAGACTGCTGGTCGTAAGGTAACCATACGGCGACGGGACCCCGAAACGCTTGAGCGCATCCAAGAAGTCATTGAGCAGTACCCTTACTGCTTCGTGGCTGGTGTGCCCGACGACTACGGGTTGGTCGGCGTTGAGGCTGGCTACGAGGGCGTGTACGGTACTGAACTGCACAAGGTGTCCTTCCGTACCCAGTACGACCGGTCCCTTTGGGCCAAGAACTACAAGACTTGGGAGGGGTCAATCCCCTTCACCAACCAAGTGCTGAATGACAGGCTCAAGAACGGTGCAGAGCCGTACCCCAACTACAACCACCGAGTGTGGTACTTGGACGGGGAATGGAAAACAGAGAGTGGTGAAATCACGGTCCTGTCAGCACAGGATTCTTACACCGGCAGGATGTACACTTGGGTGTGCCATCCCGAGGTCAAGCCCGGCTTGGTCAAGGAGATGCCCTGCAAGAACCACCCCGAGGGCAAAGAGTCTGTCATTTTTGACACGCCTGCAAAGGCGTTCGCTAACGAGCGCCAACTGCTGGCTGACTTCGCCTCCCACATGAGGAAGCAAGACCCGGACATCATCGCTGGTTGGTATGTGGTGGATGCTGACATCTACCAAATCTGCACTCGCATGAGAGCCTGTGGACTTGACCCCAAATCCCTGTCCCCACTCAACCGACACGAGTTCAAGTACAATTGGAGTGAGAAGCGGTGGGCACAGCCCATCACTGGCCGACTGTGCTTTGACCTCATGGTCGCCTTCAAGAAGTTGTGGACTATCAAGAACGGGCAGTTGGCCGGGCAGAAGTTGGACGAGATAGCCGACTTCGTACTCGGCGAGCGCAAGGTTGATTTGGAGGACGGGCACGACACCTACTACTCCGACATCGGCACCTATGTGGACTACAACCGGCAGGATGTCCGTCTCTTACCACGCCTTGACGATGCAGTGAACGCCAGCGGCTACTTCACCTCCATGCAACACCTCGTGCAGTGCGACTTGGCTACTACCCCTATGGTCACGGCTATGGCCTCAAGCCTGTTCATCCAAGACGAAGAGTTCACTGGACGCATCCCCGACTCTCCGCAGTTCGCTAAGGTGGACTACGAGGGGGCTGATGTACAGGACCCTGTGCCGGGCGTGTACAAGAACATGGCGATTATGGACATCAAGCAGATGTATCACTCCAATGTCAAGTTGCATAACATCTCGTGGGACACGCTGTCCGACAGTGGTGTGGATTGCGGTAACGGCATCAAGTTCAGTAGAGAGAAAGATGGACTACTGGGTCGCATCATGGACAAGTTGTCGGTCAAGCGTGTGGAGTACAAGGCGCTGATGAAACAGGCTCTCGCTGATGGCGACGAAGCCGCCTACAAGAAGTGGGACGGTAGCCAGTTCGCCACAAAGTCAATGGTGGCATCCCTGTACGGCGTATCGGGTGATTCAAAGTACGGTATGTACCACCCCGACATCGCCGCCGCTATCACCTACACCAGCCGTCAAACGCTGTTCCGTCTGCGTGATGAGTGCAACGAGCGTGGCTATCCCGTGCGATATGGGCACACTGACTCCATCTTCTGCGAAGTGCCGAGCCCCAAAGAAGGCGTGGCGCTGATGGCTGAAATTAACGAGGCTATGGCCCCGATTGAGACTGAATTTGAGAAGTGGTGTGAATCCATGATTCTCAAGGCCAAGAACCGGTACGCTGGCAAGGTCACATGGACCGACGGAGAGTATCATGACGCCGACTACTACTACAAGGGCTTGGAATTGAAGCAGGCGAGGATGCCAAAGGCCATGAAGTCCACGATGGACGCTATTCTGCGTGGCATCCTTGACGGTGATGAGCAGGAGCAGGTGGACAGCGTGCTATGCTCGCTCATCAAGAAGGCTCGGGCCGGTGAGATGGGCGAGGACTTGTTGGAAAAGGGCAAGTTGAAGCGTCCTCTGTCGCAGTACAAAGTGCTGAGCGGTGCTTCTGCCGGCGCTGACTGGGCTCGCCGTGTCATGGGCGTAGACTACAAGGTGGACGAGTCTTTCTTGACCGCCGTGAACACCAAGGGGGAGTTTATGGCGTTTGATGATTTGGCTTCTTTAAAAGGGGTTGCAGAGGTAGATTGGGACGCTCTCGCTGAGAAGTACATCGTCAAGAAAGCGTGCGACATCTACGACTTGGTGGATTGGGACACGCAGTCGCTTTGGAATGCACACCGTGGCCTCGGCACGGTGCGGTGGCTATAAATACTGGCGAGGAGAATGTGATACCATGAGCAAGAAACAGCGCAAAATGACTGGCCAAGAACTGACCGACGCAGTAGTCGGGCTCGGTTCCGCTTTGAACAACCTCGCAACCGCCGTATCGTCCGATATGGGGCAGATTATGGGCGTTTTGTCCGGTCTGCTGAACCACATGGACTTGGTGGAGCCTTTTCGCTGTGGCTCGTGTGGGTCCGATTTGAGTTACCCAAGGCTTGAAGGCATTGACCCACCTACACAGTGTCCACACTGTGGTTCGGATTTGGCCGAAGATGTGCCGAAGGAAGAGGAATGATTAAAAAACAACTGGGGTGTGGGTATTAGCATGGTTCGTGTACTTTTGTTGTCCAGCGACGAAAAATTGATTGTAGAAGCAATCGCTAAGTACGGCGCACGAGATGTTTATGTTGCTGAAAGCGGCACCCGCCACGATGTGAAGCGGCTCGGTCTTGACCGATACGCCTTCGTCGGCGCTGACGCTGACCGCACACTGTACGACATCGTGTTGCCTACCAACCCATCCCCCACCAAGAAGCGCAAGGGTAAGAAAACCCTTGACAAAGAAGTGGAGGAAGTGGCAGATGAGTCCACCGAAGAAGTACTCTCGTGAGTGGTTTGAGATACACGGCCCGGAACACGGGCACGCAAACCCAATCAAGGCCCAAAACAACGACTGGCCTGTCCGTATGTCCAAGTCGCAGTTTATGACCTACATTTCTTGCCCACGCAAGTACTGGTGGTCCAATGTGGCCGAGATTCGCACGCCGCAGAACCACTACATGGTCCACGGAACAGCAGTCCACCGAGCCCTTGAGAACCTCTACGGCCTGTGGCAGGAAGAGGGCGACGACTTCACGCCTTTGATGGAGAAGGACTGGGAGGACGGGAGCGAACACCAACCGCACACCGAGTGGGACCACGAGAAACAGGGTATCTACACCGGCTCTGTTGAGGCCCTGCGTGAGTTGGAAGAGGAACGCCTGCGACGCTGGGGTGCCGAACACTTTGAGCCCGTGGAATTTGAAATCAAACACGCTGTCAAGCACCCGGAACACAACTTCATTCTCGTCGGCAAAATTGACGGTGTCCACCGGCATCCCGACGGCGGCCTCGTTATCACTGAGTTGAAAACAGGCAAGGCCACGAAGGGCAAGTTGTCCAAGACCCGCAAGGAACTGTGCTACTACCGATATATGCTGTCCCTGCTCGGGCAGGACGAGGCCGTGTACTTCTACTACCTCTTCCCCGAGTGTACTAACCTTGACCTGTACCATGAGTTGGATGCCAAGAAGGACACCGAAGTGTGGCTTGGCACGACGCAGGGTATGGCCGTCCTTGAGAAGGTCACCAAGCGGTCAGTGAATGCCATGCACAAGTCCTTGGACAAGGCGTGCGAGGGCATCGTGGACGATTTGTGGGACATGAAGTGGAATGATTACTTCTGTTCCGAATGGTGCGAGTTCAACCTGTCATGTGAGTCCCAACTACTGGGCATTGATGGCGACCCTACACAGTTATATACTGCCGATGAGGAGTGGTAATCATGAAGTGCCCGGAATGCAATCACGACAAATACGACACCGACGCCATGATGCTTGTTATGGGGCAGGAAGGGGCCGAGGAGAAAATGCTCATCGTCCACACCTGCCACGCCTGCGGGCACAAGTGGAGGGGCAAGGCGTGAAGTGCGAAGCAGTACAGGCCGATTGCATCACCTACATGAAAGGCATGGATGATGAGAGCGTGGATTTGATTTGTACCTCGCCACCTTACAAGGCGAACAAGTCCTACGAATCGTGGGCATCGTTTGAGGACTACGAGGACTTTGCTGACCAGTGGGTTGAGCAAGCCGCAAGGGTTCTCACACCGACAGGGACGATGATGCTTAATGTCGGATATACCAAAATTGGTCGCAACGAAACGCTACCCCTAACTTACCTTTACCACCGGCTGGCTTACAAGCACGGGCTGAAGTTGGTGCAAGAGATTGTGTGGCGATATACAGGAGGTATGGCTTACAAATTGCGCTATACCCACAGAAGTGAGCGCATTATGTGGCTCACCAAAGACCCCAACAATTGCACATACAACCTTGACGATGTGAGAGTCAAAGAGTGGGCAAGGTATGACCCCAAAAACAACCCTCTCGGTAAAAATCCGACTGATGTTTGGGAGATACCAAGGGTAGCCAATGGAGGCAAGAATCATTATCTCATTCATCCTGCACAGTTCCCGCCTCTCATGGTAGAACGCATCATCAAGGCCCATTCAAATGAGGGCGACTTGGTGTTTGACCCGTTTTTAGGAACAGGGACGACTTGTGTTGTTGCTAAAAAATTGGGGCGGAACAGTTTCGGTTGTGAATTGGTTGATGAATACCTTGAGGTATGCGAAGTGCGAGGTGTGGAGGTGACGGCATGAGTGATGAAATAATGTGTATGGTTTGCGGCTTTTCCTGTGACGCAGATGACCCCGATAGAATGGACATCCATATGGATGAATACCATATGGGAACTGAATTACTTGAAGAGGTTGATGAAGGACATGAATATGTTGGTAAGCAATTGACTACGGTTTATACTTCTAATGAAGCGGCTCTGTCGAGTATTATGAAAGTCTATTCTCGTGAAGGTATGACTGTCGCTGATGTGACTTTTGGAGAGGGCGTGTTTTGGAAGCACATTGATACGCATAAGTATGGTTTCTTTCCTTCGGACTTGAAAACAAATGGCGTTGATTTTACAGACCTACCGTATGAGGATAACTCAATGGATATTGTAGTATTTGACCCACCTTACCGATACACACCCGCAAAGAATAAGGCTACACATCATACTGAAAGGTATGAACTCAAGCCACATATGAACATACGCACTACGAAGGATGTCTTGAACCTCTATCGTTTGGGCGTTGCTGAATGTGAGCGTGTTCTCAAGAAGGGTGGGTTCCTTATCATCAAGTGCATGGATAACATAGAAGCGGCAAAGCAGTATTGGGTTCACATAGATGTAATGGGTATGGGCGACGACTTAACCTGTCGGGATTTAGTAATAGTTTCCCCGCCTTCAACTGTTGCTTCGAGATGGAAAAGGCAAAAGCATTTGAAGAAATCCCATTCTTATTTCATAGTAATGCGTAAAGGTGGTGCTTGGCCTTTCGGCCAAAGGTCAAAGGAGAAGCGAAGCGTGGAGGTCACGGCGTGAGCCTGCTCACCTTCCCAAGAGAAATCGGCCTCAAGCGAGCGTTGGTTAAGAGTCAACACGCCTACGACAATTATGAAAAGAGGCTCGGCACTCTGTCATCATGCTACACCAGTCTGTATTCATTCACCCGCATGAATGAAGAAGGGCGTCCGGACTACCGATATGCAACGATTGACAGAGCGTGGTGGGACTTTGACGCAGGAGAACGAGGAGGCATTGAACAGGTCAAGCGCGATGTCGCCGACCTTATCGCTCGTTTGGCTGGCGATGTCCGCCTCGTCGCTACTGGGCGAGGCTTCCATGTCCACCAACTTTTTGACCAATCAGTGGTTGGCGGAGAATACCGGCTACCCTTGGAACACTATCAACGACGCATGGCGAAGGGACTCGTGACGCTGGACGGCGTCGGTTTCCCCGAGAAAATGACCCGTATTCCATGCACCTACAACCCCAAGCGTGGTCGCTGGGCCGTCGTGATTGACGCACGAGCGTTCGCCAAGGACCCCGACAACTACCCCATCCCCTCCTCTCCGGTGCCTAAGTTCGCACCACTTGACCCGTTCCGTGGTAAGCCTGTTGAGAACGGCTTCAACTTCACGGAATGGGTGGCTAACTACGCACCCATGGCTGACGATTACGAGGCCGTAGAACGCATCTCCTTGGACGAAGAAATGCTCACCGCTGGGGATGTGCCACTGATGCCATGTTTGGCCCATGGCGTGCGGCAGGAGAGCCCTAATCACCATGTCCGTGTCGCTCTTGTCCAGCACATGGCTGACACCCTCCGTGACTTCGCTGACCCGGAGGCTGTGAGCAAGGAGCAAAGACTCCAAATTGAGGACGAGATTTTCCAGTTCATCAAAGGGCTGGGTTGGAAGAATTGGAATCCGACCTTGTCCCGTAAAGGCATACGCACCAATATGCGCTACAAGCGTGTGCCTTCCTGTGCATGGTTCATCGCACGGGGGATGTGTGCCGGCAAGTGCTGGCGATACGACGGTAGCGCACCAATACCCGAGGTGATAAAATGAAATTGATACACGCTGATTGCTTGAAAGCCATGAAAGAAATGACCGATAACTCGCTGGACAGCATCGTGACCGACCCACCGTATGGTCTGTCCTTCATGGGCAAGAAGTGGGACTACGATGTTCCCTCGGTGGAGATATGGCGGGAATGCCTGCGTGTGTTGAAGCCCGGAGGACACTTGCTCTCCTTTGCTGGTTCACGCACCTATCACCGCATGGCGGTGAACATTGAGGATGCGGGGTTTGAGATTCGTGACCAAATCATGTGGGTCTATGGTTCGGGTTTCCCGAAGTCATTGAATGTAGGACGCAAAGCCGAAGAGTGGGAGGGGTGGGGTTCAGCCCTCAAACCCGCTCATGAGCCTATCGTGGTCGCCCGTAAGCCGCTTATCGGCACGCTCGTTGAGAATGTGCTTGAACATGGGACAGGTGGTTTGAATATCGGCGCTTGTCGTGTTGGTGATGAAGTTCTTAATGAACACACATCGGGCAACATACCCAACGATAGGGGGACTTGGGGGACGAAAGAGGGCTATGTCATGCCTCAAAGAGTCGGTCGCTTCCCTGCTAATTTCATCCACGATGGTTCGGATGAAGTCGTTAGCCTGTTCCCCGAAGAAAAGGCGCGATTCTTCTACTGCGCCAAAGCGAGCAAGTCCGAGCGCAACGCTGGACTTGAAGCGTTTGAAGACAAGAAATCGCAACACAACGCAGGTGGTATTGGGAGAAAAGTAAGTGTTGGTAAGCGACTTGAGCAGGGCAAGGAGAACGCCCCGATGATGAAGAACATTCACCCTACCGTCAAGCCCGTGGAGTTGATGAAATACCTATGTCGTTTGGTCACGCCGCCGCAAGGTATCGTCCTTGACCCGTTCATGGGAAGCGGCACTACTGGGGTTGGTGCGACAGCCGAAGGGTTTGACTTCATAGGCATTGAGATGGACGAAGAATACCTCAAAATCGCCGAGGCAAGAATCAAGCACACGCAACAAGAGCATAAGACGGATTATGTTTGGATGTGAGCAGGTGAGTCTCATAAAGAATGCTGACAATCCTTAAACCATGCTGGTTGTGGACGACCGGGAAAACGACCTTCTCAAACACAAATTGATGGTGGCTATGCCCGACCATGTCCACATCAAGCGGTTGGTGTCGGCAGACTACATCATGGGTGAGGTCGGCATTGAGGCAAAGGAAATCAACGACCTGTACCACTCTATCCTCGGACATGGGCGCAGTCGCACGATTGTCGGCCAGTTGTTTGACCTCAAAGAAAACTTTGAGCGCCCAATGCTTGTAGTCTACGGCACGAAGTTGAAGCCGTATGTGCGTGGCGGCAACCGCCAAGCCATCGCAAGAGAGATGAAGAAGATGAAGGCGGTCATCAAGAAGTTCAAGCAAACCTTCGCAGTTCAGTTTCCCGACATCCAGTACATGGAGTTGGAGAGCATGGACGAGATGGTGGACTGGCTGTCCGCCATGCACACGAACCTGCGAATCCGTGGCTTCTCAACAGCGGCACCGCCGGAGAAAGTCAAGCGCCCCAGTCGCAAGGTAGACCCTCGTGTCGCTGTCCTGTCCAGTGTGGAGGGCGTCTCTGAGCGTGCCGCCCACGACCTGCTCACTGAGTTCGGGTCAATCCCCCGAATCCTGCGCTCAAGGACCAGTCAGCGCCAACTCATGCAGATTGACGGCATCGGGCGTAAAAGAGCGAAGGCTATCCTCAAGTTGAGGGAACGCTACCCGGACCAACCGACTAAAAAGTGAGGGTGTTTGACTCGCTGGCACCGCTCACCGAGCGAGTGTCAAAGCCAACTTGCAGGTTGTGGACAGTGACACCCGCATATTGGGCGGTATCGTCCCCAGTTCCAGCCTGTCGGGCAATCTCAACTTTCAGTGTGTTGTTGTTCACACTGGCACCCTGCACGATGTCGTTAAACAGCACGATATTGCCCTTCTCAACCTGTGAGACTGTTACCTCCTTCGTGACCAAGATGCCCTCTTCAAGCGTGGACACTGTGATGTAGAGAACAGCGTCGCCACTTGAGGCGTTCATGGTGGCGATACCGGTGACCTGCACTTGATTGCTGGCCACGGCCGGTGGGACCGGTACACTGGCGCTGAAAGCGGAGTAGGCGTTGGTTCCGTCGGCGGCACCAGCGAAGGTGATACCGTCCTCATCAACGATACCCTCGCCGTCTGCGGGGGACATCGTCAAGCCGTAGGCACCGTCGTTGTTGCGTGGTGCGGCTGAGGGCTTCTTCTGTCCGAGAACGCCGAAGTTGCCACCGGTCATGCTGTCGGTGTTGAACTCCATCACACCCTTGATTTGATTCGTGAGGTTGGCGGCCATGTTGTTAGCGCCGATGTTGAACTGAGCGTTGGTGTTAGGCGTCAAACCGTCCGGTGTACCGAATCCACGCTGTGGCGTCGTAATCGGCGTCAATTTGGCAGTACCGAGGGAACCGGAGGCTTGGTCACCCCAGCCACCGTAGCCGTCCCAAGCGCCGTCGTAGGGGTTGCCGCTACGACCGCCACCGCTCACTGGTGTGTTGCTACCACCGCTGTTTTGGTGGCGCTTCTGTCCCTTCTCCGGCACTTTCGGCAGGACATATTGGGCGAAGCCGCCACGGGCGGTGCGCGACATATCGCGCTCAAGCGTCAAGGAGAGGTCCTCGGTGTTTCGCCCGTCAATGCTCCACGACACGCTACGAATCTGCATGGCCTCGCTGGTCAGTTCAAGGACGCTGTCAGTGTAGGTGAGCCCAGTTGCCGGCACGAAGTTGATGTCGTCCACGATGTGGAGGCGAGGTGCGTACCATTCGCTACGCAGGTTCCAGTAGTCAGCCGTGCCCCACTTGCGAACGCCGAGAGGGAAAATGCTGTCCGTGTTGTGGCCTGCGGAGTAGGTGAAGGTCCAGTCGTGGGCGTTCTTATGCCTGTTGCTGGACCCACAGCGGTTCTCAAGGAGAGACACGAGGTAGTCGTAGTTCACCGACACGAGGACTCGCTCGGCACCGGACTGGTTGGCCCAGTAGGTAGACGGGATGGCCAGTTCGTAGTAGCCGTTAGAGTCCACGAGAGTGCGCGTATGGCTTCGTCGGGCCGCCGTCATGCCCGTTGCTTGCTCCCAGTCGTAATCTATGAGGTAAATGTGGAAACGGGCGTTCTCAGCCTCGCTAAACGCCTCGGTGTCGTCAATGTCAATAGCGATACGCAAGTGTCCGTCAGCGTTGATGTAGCCGGAGTTAGCCGTCTTATCGGTCGTCTTGGGCATATTGCGTGGGATGTGGACGATTTGCAGGGCGTTGGAGAGTGAGTGCGACCCGTACCAAAAGTAGTTGTTGTCCCACGAAACATTCGCACCGCTTTGGTATGCTGAATCCCCAACCTTGCCGTCAAGAGCGTTCACTGCGCCGGGGAACAGGTTGCCGCCGTAGAGCGAGAACCAAGCCCATGCCTTGTCCTCAACATAGGTGCTTCCGTCGTATGAGCGGGGGACTGTGCGGGACTGGTCGGCGATGTAGCCGAAGCGGGCACCGTTTAACATGGTGTCGTTTGCTCCGTCAAGGGTGTGGTTGTCGCTAAGACGCTGGATTTTGGCGGTGATTGACATAGGTGCCGCCTTGTTCTTCTCGTACTCCTGCTTGGCGACCTTGAGCGCCTCAGCAGAACTGGTCACCTCGTCCATGTGGATGATGTCCCAGCGTGGGCGAGAGCCGAGTGATGCTGACGGATAGTCCACGAAGGAGATGCCGCCGTTGTAGAACACACGGACATTGGAGATTTGTCCGCCGCTCTCGCTCTTGAGCGAAGAAACCACCAAGTTGTTGCGGTCAAACACAAACCCACTGCTGTAAGCGGGTCGGAAGGACGGCTTGCCATCCCTACCCATAAGCCAAGCAAAGGGCCTCCGCACGCCGTATTCGTCGCTCAACCCTGCGGTCGCCTGCGTGCTACTGAAAATGCTCTGTACGGTCGCTGACCGTGCATCATTAACCGAACCGAAGGTGTCCTGCTCGCCGACCTTGCGCCAAATGCCGTCATTGGTCGTAGCAGTCTTGCCTGCCGCAGTCACCTTGAAGGAAGTGGGTAGAACATCGGACACCGTGTAATCCTGTCGGTGCTTCAAATCGGCATCAGCGGCCAACTGCGCGTTCTCCATAATCGTGATGACATCACCGTCTATGAGGCCGTGTGGAGATGCGCTACCGCTACCGTCGTGGTTGTTGATGAGTACCTTACCGCCGGAGGTAGCGCCGGTGCTGAGGATGTACCCGCTCTTTCCGAGCGTACCCGTGGGTTGCTCGGTGATGTTCATATCCTTCGTGATTGGGATGCTGGCGATGTTGGGGATGCCGTACATGGCCGTCTGTTGCATCCAGTTGCGAGTCAGTGAGTCCATCCATGTCACACGGAACTTGTCGTGTTCTGCGAAGGTCATGGTCGCCGGGTTCTCAATGAACCCGTTAAGTTGCATCATCAAGCGCATGGGGAACACATTCGCCAAGCCCCAATGCACGGACAAGTCCTTAAACCCAGCATTCGTGTCGTCGCTGATAGTAAGGTCTACCGATGACTGGCCAATTTGCGATGAGGGGACTGCACTGACCAAAGCGTCGGCAGAGTTATTGCCGCCGTAAGCAGTGTTGTCCCACACACCGGGCGCAGTTGTACCTTCAACAGGCTTACCCAAGAAAACGAGCGACCGTAGGAAGTAGGTGTGGTCTGCATTGACCGTGACATTCCCTCCGGTAATTGTCGTCGCAGGGTTAATCACAATGGTCAAATCACCCGTGCTTGCGTCTACCGAATCAACCTCATAGGTGCCGTCAATCGTGGGTGAGGTCGTACTGCCGCTGATTGTGAGCGAATGCCCCGCTCTCAAAGAAGCAACATCAGTAGTGCCGACATCCAAAACGACCTTACCAGCGCCGTCGGGAGTTGCAGGGATAGTCACTCCGGCAGTCCACTTTGAAGTGGTTTGGCCGTGGTACACCTGTTTCTTTTCCTCGGACCGGATTTGGAAGGATGTGGTACTAAGACTGGTGGGAATGATGCCGTCGTTGAGTTGAATGACCTCGTCTCCTATTTTAACCGAGGTGGCCAGCGTAGTAGTTTGAGACAGAAAGTGCTTGTAATTGGCGTTCCAAGAGGCCGAGTCATCAAGGTTGAGCGGCGTAGTAGGTGCTTGTACCCAGTAGTTGTCAATGAGGACAGGGAAGCCCTCAGTCTCTACGAGGTAGTCGCCAATCTCCTTACGACCGCCACCAATCTGCCCGGTCTTTCCGCCGTTGGAGTAGGTGTTGAGGTTGAAGAACTTGGAGGTGTCAATGATGACGAAGGAACCGGCCTTCTTCCACCAGTCGTGGTACTTGCTGTCGCTCTCGCTGTTGGACCCGACCGTGGCGATAGCAGACCACTTCTCACCTGTGAGGGGGTCAGCCATAGCGTCCATTGACCATAGGTCCACATCCTGCCCGATGGCCAAATCTACGAACTCACGGCGAGCGTTCTCGCCGTCTACATTCTCGTCGGCGAATGCGAGAGACAGAGAGTAGTTGCTGGCGTAGGGAGTCATCAATCCGAACTCATTCCTACGCAAACCGGCGTCGGCGTCGGCGTTGCCGTCGTTTCGCATATCAGCCCACAGCACCCAAATGTGCTTGTAGTCATCGGACAAGGTGCGTACTTTGATGGTAGCGCCGCTTGAATGGTCGCGCTGGAAGAAGTTAGTAGCAGGCAGTGTCAGCGTGGTGGACCCAGCCTTGATTTTGGTTGAGGCTGAGACGCCCAGCGTGAACACGCTCTTGTTGGCTCTCCTACCGATAATGCTTGTAGTCCAGCCTTTGGTGGAGAAGCCCGACGGAACTCTGCTTGGGTCGGTCCCCGTGGTCAAATGCCGCTCGTACACCTTGTTGATTCCGTTAGCCGTATCTGCAAGCAAGATTTTCCAGCAGTCTACACCAGCGATGGTCTTTTCAAGGTCGTTTGTGAACATCTTGGCTTTGAAATCACCGTTGAGTCTCGTATCAGTGAAGCCTTCAATGCTGATGGTTTGGTTGCGTAGGTCGCCGATAGACACCTTCGTCTTGGCGACATAGACGATGTAGTAGAACTTGTGTTCGTAGTGCGTGCGATTGACAAAGGTGCGTTCGTAGAACCATTCGGCCCGGTCTATGGTGGCATCAACAGTCGTCGTGCTTGAGGTGATGACGCCGCTATCAACTCTGCCATCGTCGTCAATGATTTCAACGCTGGCACCGCTGGGAATAGCCATCGCACCGGTGATGCTCATGCTGGTTGAACCTTTCGTGAAGCCCGCTGACAGCGTACTGGTGATGGCAGGCGTCTCAGCGATACGACCAAAAGTGTGCTGGAACCACTGGGAGGCTTGGATGTCCTTCATCCACCGACTGTGGATTGACCGGCTGGCGGCGGCGCTGGTCGCATGACCGGCGGTGATGGCGTCGTCCCAGTCATCGTAGGCGTCGTTTGGCCCCCTGTCGTCCTCACCGAGGTACATTTGGATTGGGTGAGCAGTGCGGTTGCGTGCCCGAGTGTCTAAGTGCTTGACAAAGACGCCCGACCCGTCCTCATACTCGTTGAATCCAAGCGTTTGGTTGGCCGTCACGAGGCGGGATGCACCGAAGAAGTAGATGTTGAGGTTGTTCTGCGCCTCACTACGATTGTAGGCTACCGAACTCGTACTGCCTGCGTCGCCACCTTGGCCCAGTTCCCACACAGGGATTTGATGGTCAAGGTTCTTAAACGAGTCTTGGGCTGTAAGCGTGATTTTGGGCGTGCTTTCACTGGCCACTTGGTTGTAGCCGAGCCCGGTCACGAAGCCTCTCCATAGCGGGCGGTCAATCGTGTCACGGAACATCAGCAGGGACCAGTCGGAGTAGGAGGACTGGTTGAAGAAGGAGAGCAACTTCAAGGTAGCGTCGTCGTCAATCAAGGTGAGGTTCATGGACGACACCGAGTTCACTGCGGCGTTCCACTTCATGCTAACAGCGGGAGGCATCTCCGTGCCGTCGGGGTGGTCATTGAGGGGGCGAATCAGCCCCACACGGTCAATGAGGACGGTAGCCTTCTTTGAGCAGTTCTTGGCGTCAATCGCCCACCCGTACATATCGGCTGGGTCAAAGGCGGTA
>CEUT01147884.1_pt1 | contig 15092 bp, 7 predicted proteins | sample 531401 | NCBI WGS metagenome assembly CEUT01 (sample SAMEA2622821, study PRJEB7988) | marine metagenome | biome: marine biome (ENVO:00000447); feature: surface water layer (ENVO:00002042); material: "saline water (ENVO:00002010), including plankton (ENVO:xxxxxxxx)" | depth 5 m | reverse complement strand
TAAATATTGGAATAACACAATACATCGTACTACAATATATAACATTTATTTATAAAAAACAAGCCTTTTTTTAAGATGGACAACACTGTGATTCCATAGCAGACTTTGGTTCACAATCGTTCCAATATGGGTAATAATTATCTTTATATTTACAATAATTTTCATCACAACCACCATCTTGCCAAGGTCCTGGATCAGTTGTCTGACCATACCCATATTCACAAATTGTGACACAATCATAACAACAAGAAGCTGGATTACAAGTATACAACCCACCACCACTTGGAAGATTTGGATCTAAGTTTGGTAAACCCTCAAGTGTCGAAAGACCAAAAGCGTCAGGACAATTTTGGTGTACTGTCATTGGATATATAGGCATACCACAACCACAACCTTGTTCTACATTCCCTTCACAATCACATTTACCTTCTGGAATTCCGTCACCATTACAAACACCACATTCATCTACAATAGCATCACCACCACATTCACCAGAACAATCTAAAACTGCCGTAGAACCACATACATTATCACATCCACCAACTACTGCATCTCCACCACAGACACCAGCACAATCTAATACATCAGTTCCACCACATACACCATTACAATCAATAGCCACAGTACAATTACCATCACAATCAAAATTATCTTCAGCGTATGTACATTCTCCATTGTCTACTGTAGCGTTTGAATTATAGTTACACGCATTGGAATCTGTACATCCATAGAAAGGTGTATCTTCAGTTTCTTCCTCTTCGGTAGATGGATTTGGTTCATCAGTTGGAGGACAACACATAATGTTAGAAGAGCCAGGACATAAGTAACTTTCACAAGCAATACCACCATCTTGTCTATTATTTATATTCACACAAGAATAACCAGGGAAATTAATTTGACACTCATCTGGTTCAGGACAATCAGATTGATTACAAACCAAAGAACCATCCCAACAAGTTGTAAAACCTGGACCATTACATACTCCACACTCATCAAAAGTATCATTACAAATCTTTCCTTGAATTTGTAACTCTGGACAACTTGCTCCTTCAGGACAACAACACTCTCCATCACAACCAGTTTGTGCTTGTCCACCACACATACCTATACAATCAGGAAATTGTCCTTGTGGACCACGACCAGTATTTGGACAACAATTATTACCATCTGTACCTGTACCATTACATATTCCACATTCATCTTTATCTTCATTGTTACCACCACATACATTACAGTCATCCGATAAAACTCCACACGGACAACCAGGACTTGTTTGAGCTGTACAAACACCATCACAATCAAAACCTTGTTGTGGTACGATACAAGAACCATCATCTATTGTAGCCGTAATATCATAATTACAAGCTTGGAAATTTGTACAACCTTTACAACTGTCATTATCATTACAACCACAATCTAAAATCTCAGCATCACCTCCTGGAGTACCAGCACAATCTTCTGATTTTAGATGACAACATCTTGTAAAGAATCCTACACATTCATAATATTCACCAGGATTGTAATTAGCTTCACAGAAATCATCTCCACCTCTTCCACCACCACATTTCAACATACCATCATTACAATAATCATCCTCATCATATTGACTATCATCTCCTGGATATGCTCCACCAGCACATAATTCAAAAGAATCTTTACAACTACCATCTACACATCTTACTTGACCTTCTGCACATTCATCATCTGAATGTGGACTTAGAGTACAACAACCAGTTATATAATTACAATAATTACCATGACCCCACATATGTACACACCATTGATCACCACCCAAACCAGCTCCAAGTGTTCCTTCAGGTGCAATTTGATTACAACTTGGAATAGGATTACCATTACAATAATTTGGATTATCACCAGGAGCACAACAACCATTATGACAATATTTTTCAGCACCACAATCAAAATCATTTTGACAAACATCATCTTCTGGACATTCAAATTCTGTATCAAAGTATATTTCTTCATCGGTTGGAGGACAACACATAATGTTTTCAGCACCTGGACAGAGACCAGTTTCACAAGCAACACCTTCATCAGCTCTGATATTTATGTCCACACAAGAATATCCTGGATAAGTAGCCGGACATTCAGGTTCAGGTGGACATTCTTCTAATGAAGTTACACAACTACCATCCCAACAAGTTATCATCTGAAGTTGGTCACAAGTACAATCACCAGTTTCATTACTACAAGTTCCATCAGGACAAGTTATAAATCCTTGTTGTTCACATGATGGTTCTCCATCTGGCGGACAACACAACCAGTTAGAACCACCCTCTGGACAATGATTTATTTCACAACCTTGAGTGCCATCATTCCTTTCAGTTACATCTGTACACTGGTATGTATTTCCAAATGCATCAGGACACATTTGGTCTGTTGGTGGATCTTTTAACTCACAACATCTACCTTGACCAATTCTCCACTTACAATGAAATTCTTCACCATATTGTTCTTCACAAAATCCATCACCACCAAACATACCACACTCATAGTAACCATTATCACACAAATCTGGTTCCTCAACACAAGAACCATCATCTTCAGTAGCTGCTGGATTATAATTTAAAGCCTCAGTATCTGTACAACCAGGAATAACAACAATTGGACAATCATCAAAACAATTTGCACAAGTACCATCATAACAAGTTACTTGTCCATAGTCTTCACAGATTTGTGTAGAATACCCAACACAACAATGTGTTGACATTTGACACATACTATCTTCAGAACACTCTGTACTTGAGTAACACTCTCCACAATCATTTGGATTTTGACCCTCATCACAACAACCATTATTACAGAAAAAGTCTGTTCCTGATGTACCTTCGAACCCATAAGAAGAACAATCATCCGATATAGCACAAGGATTACATATTGTATCATCTGGTACAAAATCATATTCACAAGTTCCATTATCTACATTAGCATCCGCATCATAATTATTAGCAGTTGGTTCTGTACATCCTTCAACAACTCCTGGAATATTATCACCACTACAACATCCTTGGTTTTCCCCATTATTATTAACAAAGAAAGTACATTCAACACCACCATTATCTGGTAAATTAATATCAAAACCTGGACAATCTATTGAACCTATACAAGGAACACATGGGTCTATTATATTACCATCTTGAGTAACAGCAGTACCCTCTGGAACAAATTCAGAACCTTCTGAACTATCAGGTGGACAACACATCCAATTAGGATCACTATTATCAGGACACATACCTGTTAAACAACCCTGACCCATATTATTTCTTTCAGTTATAAATGTACAATTATAACCATCAGCGCCATATTGTTCTGCACAAGGAGTGTTACCTGTCGTAAGTGAAGGTTCTTCACCTATATAATCACCATTATCATCATAAAGTGACTGATCAAAACCTTCATCCAATAGTGCATCATCACTCATAAGGAAGAATCTTCCATCAATATCTAGGTTTTCCATATCTATACATATTTGAGGTTTTATAGGCCTCTGTCCAGCAGACTCAGCAACACATTCTTGAGTGTCACACCACCCAAGTTCCGGCTCTTGACATAACTTCATTAATTTTGTTTTGCGTTCATTTCTCTGGAGTATGGCTTGTAAATCATCATCATATTTAAATTCTGGAGTAATAATATTAGGTTCTGCAACTATTTCTTGTCTGAATCCATTAGCGTCATAATTCCATCCTCTACCAATATTGTTCATAACCTCCATCATTTGTTCACGCTCTTTTTTTCGTTCATTTAAGAAAATATGTAAGTTTTTATTACCATAAGATCCTGTACCACCAGCATTAGAAAATAACCTATGATAAATTGTTCTGGTTGAGTTTTGGTTAGCACCAGCTAACATACTAAAAAGCGAATCTATCATATTCCAATTACCAACATATGGAGTTACCAACCATGGTGTTCCTCTTTCATCTTGTCCTTGATTTCCAATCCACAAAACTAGTTTCTTTCCAGATTTTAAATTCTTAGAGTAAACATCCAAATCAGAAAAAATACCACCAAAAGCAGATCTCCATCTAGCTTTATCAACATCATATTTATTAGTAACAAAATCAAATGTACCATAATTCTGAACTGCAAATTGTTCAGAGAATACACCACCCGCATCATATGAATCATCATCTGAATCAGGATTAGGATCAGAATCTATTGAATAATCACCCGTTGGATTGTTCATCCAATAAGCTGCTCTTGATCCTGGTGTCATGCCCGCACCTCCAGCTTGTGCTGCTTTTGCGTCAACAGGGTTTGTTACAGCTCCACCACTACCATATCCAAAAGAAGCTTCTCTTGGGAGAGAATCAGTTATACCCTTTAATTTATCATAGTCATCATCATCATTGGATGGCCACAACTCAGGCCAAAAATGCCATTCATTAGGTTTATCATTGTTTGGACTATCGTCAGAAACATCAACAATAAAAGCTCTCTGTATGTGTATGGGTTCAGGTAAAATAGTTCTAATTGTAGCTAAGGGTTGGGTGAAATACTGCCAATCTGGATGATTTTCATCTACTTTGTATGTTTCATCTTTTGCATAGTCGTATACAAATCCTGATTTTTTTTGTTCTATTAGTTCAATATCCCACCTACCAGGATGAGAAGCAGCGTATTCTTGAACTTCTTCTAACAAATTTTTATCCCGTATGGTAAATGTTTTCCAAATATTAGAAAGTTTTAGTGGTATCATATTTCCAAAAAATTGTATATGTTCAGATAAATCCACCATACCAAAACTTTCCAAATGAGATGTTTTTATTCTAACTTTAGATTTATCAAATCCCTCCATTGATAAAGATTTTGGTAAACTTCTCATTTGAGTTTCAAATGTTGTGGTCCAACCCTCAGAAGTTAAATCATGTGATATTTTAGTTATTTGAAAAAAAGTATTATTATAATATTTCTTAGGTAAATAATTTACTCTTATTAAGTCTCCAGGAGAAAAAGAAGACATCCCTCTAATAGACAATGTAATATTAATAGGTAAAGTTCCAGAAATATTATCCTCTGTCGCAGTCGATGCCATCACAGCCCAATAATCAAGTTCATTGTCAACCATAAAATGACCATATTTATTTGCTTGTGCTAAAGACCTAGCATCAGCTGTTGTTGTATCTCCTTGTTTGTTATCACTAACTTCACCTTCACTATTTAAACCCTTTGAGGCATTTGTTAAATTATCTTTTAATTGTTTATACACTTCTGATATTTGACCACTAGTTTCTACATCTACATCTTGTAACCTCCTATGAGCAGGCGAATTTTTTTGTGTATATTTTACAGGTCTGTTTCCTTTATTAGGAGAGATTTCGTTAGCCTGACCACCAAATATAATATTTCTATCATCAAAACCCAAAGCACCATGTTTTTCTTTACCAAGAGTCAATTCAAGATTTCGAAGAGAAGCTTGTTCAGAACCAGCTGTTGGTAAATAACGAATATATGTATCACCCAAATCAAGCTGTTCATTATTAGTTGGATCAGTCATAACTTCTTTTCTATCAAGTTTTTCCATCTCAGCCAAAGCCCTTAACATTCTTTTTAACTCTATATCTGTTGAACTTGCAATTGTATTATCTTGCATTTCATCTATATTAGCAGAACCTTGTATAGCTATTATATTACCCAAACCACCTTCTGGCATTTTATGTTCAACATCAAATTTTTTAACTATTGTGTTAGGACTGTGTGGATTAAAAGTCAATAAATTTTCAAAAAAATGTTGTTTATTAGAAAAACTTTCTTCTGGAAGATCTAAATTATCATTAAGAATTTGATTTTTATCAACAAAACCAACTGAGTGTTGTCCATATTCATTAGATTTTAAAGCTAAATCAATTAAACCATTAGTGGCTCTTTTAAGTTGTGTTGTAAAAGACCCTATAAAATCTAAAACATCTGATCCCTGATCAAAAGAAGATTTTACTAAGTCAGTTGATATAAAAATTTCTCTTAAAGGTATTCTATTTGTTTTTTTATCAGTAGTTTCCCTATCAGAATAGTAAGCTTCATTCTCTGCATTAAATTCTTTAAATGTTTCATCTTTACTTTTAAATGGTATTGCTTGTCTGTCAATATTATAAGTAGCACCAGCAGAACCCCAAGTAGCTGGGAATAACATAGCATCTGTAACTTTATGAATACGAGATGCATCTGATGTTTTCATTACAGCATCATAATGTTCGTTCCAAGAACAATAAGATTGACTCGAATCAAATTTAGACATCAATTTTTGAGAGTCTTTCTCGTTTGATTTTTTAGTTTTATTTTGTAAATCGTCTGGATCTCCACTAAATCCATAAAATCTATTTAAAAAATTATCTTCAAACCAACCAAAATTTATATATGTTTTATAAGTGCTTTTATCATTTTGAGGATCATAGTACTTATATAAAAAAACTCCCAATCTTAAAGATAATAAAGACTGCCAATATGTGTAAGTGTTTTTTCCCTCACTAAATTCACCAGGTTGACTTATACCTGCTTTACCAAGAGTTTCAGATAAACTAGTTTGTAAAGATTCCAACACCTCTGCCGCAGCAGCAGTACCAGATGTCCATTTAGTTGCTAAATTATAAAATTCACTATCACCCCAAACACCAGTAGCAGCTAATCCCAATATTTCTTGATCTAATCCATTTTCAACTGCGTATTGAAATCTAGTTCCTTTTCCAGAACTTAGTAATGAAAAGTTTTTTGATTTAATTACAACTTCACAATCATAACCACCATCATCTCTACCTGTAACATTGTAATCAACAACATAACCAAATATGGTGTCCATGTCACCATTTGACAATGTAACTGCACCCTTATCTCCAAATAAATCATCATTTATTGTTTGAGATTTTATAAGTTCTTCTGGATTATAAAGAGTTGATGTATCAAAACCAAAATCAACAAAAACCAAAGCACCAGGTTTCATAAAATATCTTAAATATATTTTATCAAAATCTTCAAAATTGTGAACTTGAAATGAAACTGTAGTTGATCTGACAGCACCCAAAGCACCTTCTGTTTCAGACTTTACAGATGTAATACCAGCTGGAGATTTTAAAAAAGCGTTATAATCCGTTTCTTGTTCATAAGGAACTAAAGTTTTAATAGCTTGAGCAGATATAGTATTACCATCTTGACTTATTTCTTGACTTATTGGAGCATTTATGTCTCTCTGAAATGTATTAAATACATGATTTCCAAGTTGATATATTTTTTCAGATCCAGAATATTCTTTCCAAATATATTCTGACCAATTTTTATCATCATCTTTTTTTAAATATTCGTTTCCTTTTCTATTTTTAACCCAATTTGAATATTCATTCCCCTCATTACTAATTGTTTTACCGGTTTCTTCTGTTTTTGAAACATTTACACCTATCCACATTCTAGCAAATGGTGTTCTACCTGAACCATCAGCGACACCATCAAAGTTCATATTATTTACATCATTAAATGTTGGATTATAATCGGAACTCAAAACATCATCAACACTACAATTATCTATCGATGCAAATTGTGAGTTTGGATTTCTATCTTTTTCGTTTAACTTTTGTAGTGCTTCAACTTTTCTTTTTATTTGAATTGGTATGTCAGCACCAAATATCCTATTTTTAATACTAGCCATAGTTATTAAATTCCAGTAGCATAATTAGTTGATGTAGGAATCCTCAAAGTTATACCTGTTTCTACAGTTATAAATTTTAAAGAATTAGCTCTAGCAATATACCACCAAAGTGTAGGATCTCCATAGAACTGATTAGCTAACAAATCCAATCTGTCACCTTCTTGTGTAATTATATAGACATCACTATCACTTTTGGGTATAGTGCTATATACAATACTTTTGAATGAAGAAATATTGTATAAATCATTTTTTGAACCCCTCTTTGTTCTTTTTGTTTGTGTTTTACTATTTTGATATCTTTTCATTTATCTACTCTCATCTAAGTTAACCACTCATCTTTTACTATACCATAAAATTTGTCATCACTCCGACCTTTTTGTGTGAAACTTAAACTTGGAACATTAGAATGAATTACTTGATATCCAATTTCAGCTTCGATATATTTTGGAACCTGGTAACCATCTTGTATTTCCCAAGGTGAATTATCAGGATAATTATATGATAAACTTTTTATAAAACCAGACATCTCTGCTCTTTCAGATCCTTTTTTACCAAACAAATCACCCATTCTAAATTTAGTTAATGGTGGTTTCATTCTAAGTTTATCATTTACATTACCGACTTTAATTGTTTGTTCAATACCTAAAGAATCTTTCATAGTGATAGTTTCTTGTTTTTTATATTCAGGATAACATAATGAAGTTAAATGATTTAATTTTACATATATTTGATTTAGTTCATCTTTTGTTTGTGCAAATATTTTAAGAGTAAAATTAATTTCTCTTTCAGCATTACCATAAGTATATATAGGTTCACTTCTACCTATATAAGTTTCAGAGCTCCAACTTGGTGATATAGTTTCCGACAAACCTTCAATATAAGCTCTAAACATAATTACAGCTTTATTTCTTAAATCTCTAAAGTAAAAAGGCATACCATCTTGAGATGGTTTTTTAGGAGTTGTTAATGATATTGGTTGTAATGTATAAGGATCACCTTTACCTAAATTACCAAGTGGTCTTTGGTGTGATTGCATAGTTTTTTGCATATTTCTTTTAGATGAAATTCCAGATTCAGTTGTTACACCAGCAACTTCACTTGGTATACTTTTACCTTTGGCTGTAGGTTTTGATGGATCGTCAGTTAAAAAATCAACAGCTGACATAAAACTATCACTAACAAAACTACCCACAAAAGTTTCAACACCAGCAGCAAAGTCTAAAATTTGGTGAGCGATAGGTTTATTTTTAGAAGATAATTCAGCAAGTGTTTTTCCTCTTTTCAATCCAAATGTAATATTGGAAAAACCCATACCCTCACCTCTATTATCTAAATATTCACTATAAGTTGTAGCTAACAAGAAGTCTAAAATCATTCCATCAATTCCAAAATCTCTTGGTACATTAACCATTGGTATCATAAAACCCTCTTTTGGAGCAGCTACATTTACTAAAGTAGATCCTGGATCATATGTAGTTTTATATAATTGAGAAGAACCCATTAGATTCTGATTGATGATAAATTGGTCACCAGCAGCTGAAGATAAAAATTTAGCAATTCTTACGACATCTTTTTGAATGTTACTTATTGGTATAAATCCATCAAAATTCCAACCAGCCAAAACATTTGTATCTTCCTGACCAACATGATCTACTATGTATGGTTCGTTAGCACCACCGAAAGCGTTTGATGGGGTATCCAAACCAAACTCTTCAGCTTTTTCTGCCCAAGTAGATTGCATGGTAGCTAACTCAAGAAGTTTCCAATTAGAAGTATTAGCACTTCTAAAACCTGAGCTGTGTATATCAGATTTAATATTAAACCTTTCCGAGTTTGGAATAACACTTCCATCTTGTATTGGTCCTACATATTTGCTATCAGAAACTATTGGATTCCAAGCATTATTCAGATATAAAGTATTAAATTGAACAGATGGAGCTCCACCTGCATTTGAACCTTTTGAAATATTAGCTATAGTACCATTTTCCAATTGTGTCTCAAATAATTGATAAGCAAATTCAGTATCATCAAAAAATGCATTTTCGTTATCACTTAAAGGTACACTATACATAGTGGTTAAATTACCAGTCATAGGATTTGTAACAATATTTTCTATACCATCACCCACTGGAATTTGACTAAGATAATTAGAAACATCATCTTGTTCTAAATATAAATCATTATCACCTGGCCATGTTTCAGTTTGACCAGCTACAAATGAAATTTGTTCACTATATGGATGTATTGGTCTGTTATGAGTTCCAGTGTCAATGTCAACATATTCAGAAGAACCAATTTCTCCATCAGCATTAGCCCAACCTTGACTTAATGAACTATCTAATATCCAATTAGTTGTAAAATTAGTATCAATATCAGTATCACTATAGTAAGAATTACTTGTTCCTAAATCATTATCAACTCCATCCATATATTGATTTATAAAATCTACTGCCCCAAAAGAATCTACAATTTTTACTTCTTCACCTTCAGGTACAATAATATTACCAGCTACATTTACAAAATTATATTTACTTGTAAATGGAACATCAACAGTTGAATCAGTAGGATTTTTTGATAAAGTAAAACCATCTATTTCTGGATTCAAAGTAGGATGATATGAATTAACACCAGTCATAAAATCTACAGGTTCTCCAAATATTTCTTCTATAAAATTTTTAGTATGTGTACCATCTTGGTATGTAAAACCATTTGGAGAATTTGGCGTTTCAGTTGGTATAGTCCAAGTAGTTCCATCTTCTGGTATAAGGTTAGGTTCATATGTCCATGTATCATTAAATGTAACACCAGCATTATGATAATCAGTATGTGTTCCAGTACCTATATCTATAAATTTTGAATCTCCAATTTCACCTTCACTAAAGTTATACCCACCGTTATTAAAATTAATATTAAATCCAGGAACTTCTGGATCTAATGTAGGATAATATGAATTATTTCCACCAAAGAAACTGAATGGGAACTCTTGTGCTTCTAAATCTTCAAATCTTGATTGCAAGATATCGTAAAAATTTAATCCAGATGGTGTGAATGAATTTAACTGATCGAAGTTATTGTCTGAAATATTACCTAAATTATTTCTAAATCCAACTACATATGTATCAGAAAAGAAATTAACAGGTCCTGGAAATGTTACAGGTCCATCTGGAGTTGTACCGGTATATAAACTTGTTGTGGAGTCCCAAGAAGTAGGTATCGATGTTTCATCTATACCAGTATATAAAGATGGATCTTTATGTTCTTGATTCAATGTAAAACCACTAGCATAAGTGCTTGATTTGTCTAACATATTAACAGGTCCAGGAAAATCACCATAATCATCATTCGAATAAAAATGTGTATTATTATCTGGAAATTCACCTGTACTTTGTACTCCTGTAAACTTCGAATTATTCTGAAAAGGAGTAAATCCCAAAGCTTGTTGATAACCACCAGGTGCATACGATTGAAGGAAATCCACTTGTTGTGGTTCTTCTAAAACTGAATAGTTACTTGGTGTAATTAAAAGATTACTCTCACCTGGAGAAATATTCTGATACCCTTCATATAAATCTATCGATGGTTGTGTAAATAAAGGTGACATTCCCAATAAAGCAGGTTCTGTAAATAAACTAAATGTTACTGGGTCTGCCCATCTGTTAATAATACCCTCTGATTCTATACTGACGACATCAGGTAATGTTGGATTTTGACTAAAAACTGCTAAACCTGATTCTGGATCTATAGAGTAATTATTGTCTTCCATAGTTTGAACCATACTCACTTGGTCGTTGTTTTGAGTACTTTGAAATTGACTTGCTAAATTAGCCCACGCATTTTCTAAATTACTTAAACTCAATTTTTAATCTCCGTTAAAAGTTATTCTTTTTTATTTCAGTAGTTGCTGAAATTTTAATACCCGCATTAGCACTTGCCAAATCAGTTACGATTTGACCTCCATTTGCTGTCTCACCAGTGATACCAAAACCTGTTAGAAGAGTATCGATTCGTTTATTTAATAAATCTAATTTACCCTCTACAGTGTCTTCTTTCTTTGTTGTTTTTTGTGGACCATCATTTCCATGAACCAACTTCACAAGATGGTCTGCAGTAAAACCTAATGCCGCTAACCCACCAACAAAGGCTAACAAACCTAATAATGGTAACATAGCATACATTCCAGCAAAAGCTACCGCCGTTAGAGCACCAGCTAACATATAAAATCCTAGACTTAATCCAATTATTCCCATTATCGTTTCTTTCGAAGATAATTGTAATATCATGTCAGTCATAGCTGCAGCTACTATCTTGAAACCTTCAGCTAATGCCATTATTATTGGTGGAAGTTGTGATAGGATATATCCGATAGCATAAAATATTCCAACTAAAGATAATCCAATTCCCATAATGATTAACATAACAGGTATAGCAGGAGCGGCCGCTGCACCAAATGAACCAACAGCAGGTCCAGCGGCAGCTGCAGATGTTCCAAATATTGACATAGCCGCAGCAGCTATTTTAGCTTTCAAAGCAAAAAATAAAAAAGCTGCAGCTCCAAGAGTTAATCCAACTACAAGAGTACCTACAATTGCACCAGCAATACCATCAAGAGTACCACCTAATGTACCTATGTTAGCAATAAATGATAATACAGCAGTACCAGCCGCTTTTATATTATTCATCAATAAAGTTATATTTGAGAGAGCATCTGAACTAACTATTTCATCTATACTAAGTTCTCTCATTCTAGCTAATTCTTTTACACTTTTTCCTTGTTCGTTAACTAATTTTGTTAACTGATCAACTTCCATACCAACAGCTTTGGCTAAAGCTTCTCTTTGTAAAACATTCATTTTGTTGAAATCACCAGCTGATTTAACTTGTTTTAAAATTTCTTTTTGAAATCCTTCTAAATCACCAGCCAATGCTAATTCTCTAGCTCTCTGAAAATTTAATTGTCTACCTAACATAACCGATGCTTCTAACTCAGCAGATATAGATTCTTGAAAGTCTAACATACCTCTCGCAGCTTTAGCAACATCACCGATAGCTAATCCCATCTTCCTAGCTCTGACAGCGGCTTGAGCCATATTTTCACCACCATCTTTTATAAAACCAGCAATATCACCAGAAGCCCCAGCCATATCATTTAGAACAGCTGCTGGAGCTACACCAGCAGATTTAGCTAAAGCGGCTGTTTGTTTTATGAAATTTTGAGCAGTTTCAGCTGAATGCCCACCCATTGTCATTAATATACCAGTTAACTTAGCAGCTGTATCTGTGGTAACACCAACAGCTCTAGCAGTATCCATTGTAGCTTTACTAATATCTATAGCATCACCAAAAGCTATACCAAAATTATCTGAAAGTTCTGACACAGAACCTGCCATCTGATCAAAATCAAAACCAAGTGATTGAGCTCGGGCTTTAGCCATACCAAGTTCATTAGAAAATTCATTAACACCTATAGCACCGAACCTATTACCAATCTCATCTGTTTGAGCGGCTATGGCTTTAAACAATCCAGCTATAGCAGTTACTGCAAGACCAATTAAAAATAATTTTTGGAGCATCACTCCACCTGATTTATCAGCTAGTTCTTGGAAATCATGTACCATAGATATTAAACCACCCAAACCAAGTTTACCACCTAACTCTCTGTAAGCAGCATTTATATTTTCTTGAGCTTCATTTTCTTTCTTTTTAGCTTTAATAACTTTTTGTAATAAACCTATTTCTTTTACTAATTCTTTATTTCCCGCTGTTTTAGCTGTAAGTAGTTGGTCTTCTAAATCCGATTCAATAGACGATAACTCAGAACTATCTTTTTTGTTTTTTACAATATTATCTAATGTTTTAGACATATCTTCATTTTGAGCAAGTCTCTCCTTGTCATTACTAGCTAATTCTTTCCCTAATGCTAAGAGTTCTCTTGTTATGTCTACAATATCTTTTTTCTGATTATATTCTTGATTTGCCATTAAAAGTCTCTACTTTAAAAAATCAGTTACTTTATACTTTTTAACATTAACTTTACGATTTACACCCATGTCTTTAAACATAGCTTCAGCATATTTTTCAAAATCCACAAGGTCTTTATTTAAGTCATCTAATGTATCACTAATTTTTTTAGCTACTTTTTTGTTTTTGGCTAGTTGTTTCTCTTCGGTTGAAGACAAACCAAAGAATTTTTTTAATTTACTAAAAACATTCTCTGATAAAATATTTTCTCTGTCCATATATGATTTTTTCAATCTACTTCTCCATATTAGATTGGATGTACTATGTCATATATAAATATTAAATTTCTCTAAAATATATGTTTATTTTCTACTTTCGTGGAATACTTGGTTTGGAATAACTTGGTTTTTTATTGGCTTTATCCATTTCTTTCTTTTCAAGTTTTTTCATTTCAGCTAATTGATTGTAATAAAATGATCGCATATAAGTAGGCATGTTATAAACATCAGAATGGGAAAAACCACCATTACTAAAATATATCATTTCAAATAATGCTTTATGTATTTCGGGTCTAAACTCCGGCTTTAGGCCAAAAAAACTCGGTGGTCATTGGTATTGCTACCGAGACCACCTCACCTCCCATATCAATTTCTTGTGATAAATCTATATCTGGATTTATTCTAGCAACTTCTTCTCTTAAAAATAGAGATTCTTTAGATAACATTGTTTCAACAAATGCATTTATTGTAGATTTTTCTGAATCACCATTTACTGATGTTATCATTTTTCTTAACCTAGTTGACATTTCAGCTGCTTGGCCAATTTTTTGTAAGCTTTTTATTTCTTTTAAAATTTCAGATTCATCTTTTCCTGTTAAAATTTTAAAAGTTATATTTGTTTTAGTAACTGGTAGAATTAACTCAAGATCTTTGGAATAATCTACATCATCTGGTATTTGTTTAAATTCACAAGCTGTTAAATCAAATTCAACCTGTTGAGTTTCACCTGTATTAGGATGAGTTACTTCAGCAGTATAATTACCACCATAAGCTAGTATTCTTACAGCTACCATAACTGCATTTTTATCTCCTATTACCAAGTCATCAGAATTTATTCCAGGTGTAACAATTAAAGAATTTAACAATTTATCAATCACAATACCTTTTTTAATAAGATTTTGTGATGTTAAAATATCTTCTTCTTTAGCTGTCATATATTTAATTTCTATTTTTCCACTTGCAAGTGGACTGTCTGGTGAATATACTTTTCCCTTACTGGGTAAGTCTATAGTTTCAGTTGGAAATTTAAACTCTTGTTTTTGATCTTCTACCATTTTTAACTCCTATTATGATTTTGCTTCAGAAACAGATGCCTGTCTGTAAGCTGTAACTAATTTTTTTATCTCACCGATAGCTTTTCTAGCTCTACCACCAGCTGCTTTATTACCTTTTTCTGAAAATACTGAATGATTTTCTTT
>CEUT01147885.1_pt1 | contig 15153 bp, 29 predicted proteins | sample 531401 | NCBI WGS metagenome assembly CEUT01 (sample SAMEA2622821, study PRJEB7988) | marine metagenome | biome: marine biome (ENVO:00000447); feature: surface water layer (ENVO:00002042); material: "saline water (ENVO:00002010), including plankton (ENVO:xxxxxxxx)" | depth 5 m | reverse complement strand
TCACCTTAATGTTCTATTCTTGGTGCTCTTAACACTTTTAAATTACCACTTAGTAATGCAAGTGGAGTTTCATCTTCAAAAGATAAAATTGTAGCACGACCTTCTAAATATTTATGTACAGGTGCGCTAAATTCCATTGTTGCTTTTTCACCTACGGATTCCATAGGTTCAATCTTTACCATAACTAATTCTGTCCCATTAGATGATGAAACATTTAAATGTTCACCATCATAATCTAACTGAAAAACTGAAGTTCCAACTGCTTCACAATCTGATAAAGCATTTACCAATTCATCGGTACTAACTTTAACTCTTGTATTTAGTGTTGTTCTTGCACTAACTGTAACTTCAGTATTAATATTTCTTTCTATATTTAGATTCTTTTCAACAAATAAAATACTATCATTATTTTCATGTCTTTCTAATATAGGAATTCTTACTGTCTTTCTTTCAGAAACCAATTGAAAAATATTATTTACCAATTGAAGAATACAATCTTCTTTAGGTAGATATTTCAATAGGATTTCAGAATCTACTGAAACTCTACCTGTTTCACAATCTTCTAACTCTATAAGTTCTAAAGTATTAGAAACATATGTAGAAGGGTTACCATTAGATAACTTACATATATTCTCATTCTGTACACTAATGATAACTGATGGACAAAGGATAGTATTTTTACTACTACCACCGTTGTTCCATTTGCCTTTCAATAATACACTTTCAATCTTCTCTTTTAACAATTTACCATTAACTTTACATTTCATATTAACATCTCCTTAAAGTAGGGGAAATAGAAGGATGGAGGAAAACCCCGTTTGCATTAGCCACTTCTCTATTCAATTACCGCTTAACAAAACCCTATATCTTTTCATGGTTGTATAGACTCACAATTTACATAACGAATTATCAATTTTAGAGTCCGTCATAACCAAGTCAAAGAGTATTCTCGCTAATTGCAGGAATACCATTCCATACAATTTCTTTACCATTATTTTCCATAATTGTAAATGTTTGACCTACATTATCAGCATTAGTCTTAGACTTTCTAACTGTTCCTGTAAGTTTAAATGTCTTACCTCTTTCTTCCATTTTACATTCAATGTGTTGAAATAATTTAGCCGTTGTAGATTTCTCCCAATCAGGCTTCATACCAACAATATCAAATCCATCATGTACTTCTTTCATATGAGTAATAAAGAATTTATGACATCTTAATTGACAAGCCGCCTTAAATAATCTCTTATACTCTTCTGTTCTTGCATACCATTGTGTAGGAACCATTTTTACTTTATCTGCTGCTCTTGGGTCTTTACCCTTAATATGATTTAATCTTGCAATCATATTTGTAGTATCTAACCATGAATCAAGTCCATCAAAAACAATAGCCTTTACTGCATCAATTTGTACAGTATCTTCACCATCTTCAATTTGTCCTGTTTCAATTGCTTCCTTAACCATAGCAATAAAGAATCTTGCCATATCAGCCGTAGCCAAATAATCAACAGTCATATCTTCATTGTAAATATATGGATTAAAGATAACAATCTTTTCATCGTTAGCCCAATGTTGCCTCCATGTAGGTTCAGCACCTTCATCAAAATCAAGAATAAACAACCAATGTGTTTCTTTTTCTTCTTCGGTTCTACAATCTAAAGCAATTCCTGTTTTACCTGTTCCTGGATTTCCACTAATTCCACAAATCATAAATGCTGAATCTTGCTCAAGTAATTTCTTTCGCTGATTCATTGCTCTTAGTTTTGCTTCCTTAAAAGCAGATAATCCGCTTTCTTCCTTTGCATTTTTCAATACACTTCCTGCCGCATTTCCTTTCTTATTTCCTATTCCCATTTTTCTTCACTTCCTTTTTTAATTAATTAATCCTTTAAACTGTTCTTTCAGTTCATCAAATTGAGTTTCAAATAATTGTCTTGAATACATTTTACCACTCTTTAGATGTATTCTTATTGAATACAAATCTTGCGCTGATATATTTTCATCATCATCTATTTTCTTCCACTCAATTGCTTCTACTTCAGCCAAGTCTAAACTTAACTGATTCATTCTTACATATCTTTCTTCACTCATTTGAATACCTCATTTGTATAGGCTTCGCACCTCTATGACCGTCATTAACGCCTACGATTACACATCATAAATCAAAGCACAATCAAAGTACTTCTTCGACTCTATCTGATAGAAGTAATAATGCTGATGCCCAAAGCCCAACAAAAATACCTAAATTCTCATCGTGCAAAGCATAGATAGCAATACTACCAACAATAGATACTAAACTACTGTAAAATCCTAACTTCTTCCAATTCATTAAAATCACCAATAACTCAATGATTCATCATCAGATGATTCTATAACTTCATTCGGTGCACCAAGAGCAACTCTCGGTAGAATACCATATACATTCATTGAAACAGGATTCCATTCATCTTCTAATTGGTTTCCATCTTCATCTCTTTTTAGAGTTTGATTTGTTCTACCAATAACAATAATATCAGAACCTACGCCAAAATCAATTTCCACATTAGAAGGAATCCAACATGGGGTTGAATCAGGAATATCGGCTTCTTCAAATCCATAACTTGCATCAGCAGGTTCAATCCACAATACTCTATTTCCTGTCTTTTCATTTACAGTCAAATTCATACTGCTTACAATACCATCGGTAATACATAGTTTCATTCCTGGATTTGACATAATAGTAGAATGATAATCTTCAATCTCCATCAAATCAGCAATATATTCTTCCATACAATCTACAAGTAAATCTTCCATAGAAGGCAACTTACCAACATACAAATCATCATCTTCATCTAAGTTAGCATTGTATTGTAGAGAAGCAAGTGTTCTTCCCTTGATACCATAACAAGCATTTCTGTCATCATTAAATAAAGCATTTAGATGAATCCACTCAAATGGTTTTACATCCCATTCTTTAGCGGCAATATTCTTCAAACCAAAAGTCCAATATTGATAATCTCCACCGTCTTTCTTTGCAATTAAATGTACTCTTCTTCTAAATTCTTCAGCAGGTAGAGGCTTTCCATAGCGAGGGTTTGAATCTCCACTCATAAAAGACTTAATATTATCAAGAGGTACAATCCACTTATTTTCTTCTACTTCAATAGATGAATTAGGCAATTGAGGAATTACCTTAGTTTGTACATCACCATCTACAACTTGACTCTTTTCATAACCTGCATCAGTTAGTACAACTTCAGCACATCTTTCTTCATTGAATACAGTATTAGGATTACTATTATAATCACTAATCAAAGTCTTTCTCTTCCATTCTTGAACATCTCTTGCAGGTTCAGACCCAACAACAAATCCAAAAGCATCATTTCCATATCCACCACTACTTCTCTTAGTAGTATTAGACTTTAGAGAACCTCTTACAAAGTTTCTTGTTAGAGTTAGTGCAACCATTTGTTGTCGCTCATTCTCTAAATCAAGGTTGTTACTTTCTGCAATTTCGTTGTACTTCTCAAGCATTTCGGCTTCAGACTTACCCAATTTGTTTGCTAATCCATTCAATTCTTTTTCTATTCTTTCATTCATATTTTTCACTTTCCTTTGTCTTTTCTTTAGTTGTCAATGAATTGTGCCGAGAACCACGACACGATTATTTTTGGAGTCATTGACTTGCTTCTCCATTCCATTTCTCCTATATGACTGAGGCACTTAAACATAATGCTTCTATCAATTTCCATATCTAATACACAATGATGTAGATTATTACATATTTCTTTTACAGAACGACCACTTAATACTTCTTTCATCAATAGGTCATTTGCTTCAAAAACTTGTCCATCCACAAGCATATCCAAAATCTTATCGTAATTTATCATAAACTCTTTTGTCTTTTTGCTTAAACTTGAACCACTAAATGCGATGGCTTGTAATTCATTAATACCTCTACGCATATCACCATTAAGTGATTTACAGAAATCAATAACTTCATCTTTTATTAATACAATATTTTCTTCTTCAGCAATTTGCCAAAGCATTTCTACCATACCATCAATACTAAGAGGTTCAAACCAATAATTAGCACATCTACTACGGATAGCATAATCAACATCACTATGTTCATTACAAGTAATAATAAACCTAACATTGGTTGCTCTTTCCATAACTCTCTTTAATGCTCTTTGAGAATCTCTTGTCATACCATCTATCTCATCTAACATACAAATCTTGAAAGGTGTTGTACCTTTAGTATTCGCAAAGTTAGAAATAGTATTTCTAATTGTATCTAACTTTCTATCTTGGCTTGCATTAATCTCAATAAAATTAACGCTCTTACCATCACCTAAAAATTCATTTGCTAAACAATGTCCTGCTGTTGTTTTACCATTTCCAGGATTTCCATAGATTAAAACATTAGGCATATCGCCTCTTTCAATCCATGAGTTTGCATCTGATACAAATTTAATTTGTCCTCTTATATCACTTACTCTTTGTGGTCTGTATTTTTCTGTCCAATTCATCTTCAATCTCTCCTAATCCTTTACATTCGGGGCATGGCATTTCAATGGCAACCCCTGAGCCATCACAGTATTTACATTTCATAGTAATACCAATCCTATCATAATTACAGTAGCAATATTAACTATCGTTACAACGACAAGTATTCTATTGCCTCGTTCTATGTTTTCATTTAATTTATTCAGTAGTTTATTTGTTTCCTGCATCATCGCTATTCACCTTATAATCTACACCGTATAAATAATCCGTTTTAATTTCCTTTGCTTTACCAAGAAGCCACATTCTTGCGTGTACTGATTTTGTAACACAATCGTTACAAACTTTATACACTCCACAATGCATTCCTTTATGTTCAGCATTTTCTAATCCACACATTTCACATTTCATTCTTCTTCACTCTCACTATTACATTCTTTACAATTATTATGTCTAACGAAACCTGTCCCATCACAAGTTTCGCATAAATATATTTTGGTATAAGTATTGGATGTTTTATTGATAGTTTTATGATACCTACTACTGTCATTAACATAATTAATTATTTTTCCTTTTGTTGGTACATAGTTATATGTTAAACCATTATTATCAATATAATCAATAATAGCATCTAATATTTGACTTGCACTTCTTTCAACGCCATCATTCATGGCTCTATCAATAAACCTTTCAGCATAAGTTTTATTTCTTTTTCTTCTTACGCCTTTAATCCAATTTCTTTTAACCATCAATATCCACCTTTATTTTTACCTCTTCAGGAGTTAAATCATCTTCATAGAATTCTCTTAACTGTAAAAATCTAACTTTATCTTTTACAGTCTTATCTATCTTACCTAACCATGCGTTAAAAGATACTCCTGTTCCTTTTGCTATTCTCATAACCAATCACCTAACTTTGTATTAACTACTCTAATCGGTTGCTTTCTTGGTTTCTTTAAACCTAAGATTTTACATTCATCTCTATCTAACTTACTAATAGCCCATTCTTGATACTCAGGGTTTTTCAAAAATGTCTTTACTAAATAGGCATCTTTTTCTTTCAACCCTAACTTTGCACATATTTTAGGAACAGGTGAATAACTATTTCTTCTTGGAAATTCTACTCTACCACCATGATAACCCGACCATGAATAAGTTAGTATTTCATAGAAATAATCTGTACTCCATCTCCTCATAATATTATCAGCAAAGGCTATATTTCTTACATCAATATTAGGCTGAATCCAACTAATCAATTGCATATCAGAAGGCTTGTTATATTTAATCAAATCTAATACCTCCTTTCTATTTTTATTTTTTAAGTATGCTATATTAATATCATAAATTGATGATTCATACTTTTTAATTGATTCAGCGTTTGGTGCAATCTTTTTTATTTCTATTTGCCTATTGTCTGTTTGACCCATTCTTTTTCTTACGCATAGATTCATTATAGCCTTTGGTACATCCTTTTCATTATTTGATGTTAATGCTACATAATCTAAGACATATAGAATTTGAAGTATCTTATCTTTATTAGGTTTGTAATGTACATCTTCAATTAATATACCATGATTTTTAGGATAAGAATAAACATCGTCTAACTTAATATCATTGGCTTGATAAACAACAAAGGGTCTTGAACCTAATTGTTGCTTCGCTCTTTTGGTTTTACCACTACCGTTTCCACCAACATATAAATTAAACTTCTTTGTCTTTCCTTTCATTGTTAATCAACTCTATCAATCTACTCATTCCTTCATCCTCTAAGTGTTCTTTATTTTCCATACTTGCCATTACATCATCAATCAAAGCCCAATTTGAATGTGAACAAGGAATATGCTTAGGCATTAATTCTCTTAAAATCTTAATAGAATCTCTTTTACCTACTATTAACACAGGTGCTTCTCTATTTGCACCCTCTATAAGTCTGAGAATAGATTTAATTTCTAACTGCTCAAACTTTCTTTGTAGTGCTACAAGAAAAGATTTACTTGCTCTAAACATAATCCTTGTTCTAATTGTCCAACCCGTTTTACTTTGTGATTGATAGGCAGTTACTTCAGGTCTTGCTATTGTTAATAGCACTCCTTGTAATTGTCCTTCATTAAACATTTTGCTCATACCTTATTATAATATCTACAAAATTATTCTTCTTCATGGAAATCATTAAGTGTAGTCTGTCCTGTTTCTTCAATTGGTAATGGCTTATTTAATTCATCTACTACTGCTGTAAATAAATGCTTAGGTAATACACCCTCAATTCTATACACCATTAATTTACCAACGCATCTTAAATGATAATATGATTCTTCACCATTTGGTAATATTTGTACTAATCCTTCTTCTACTCCATTAAAAGGTTCTCTACAATAATGACACTTTTTCCCTTGTTCTATTTTTCTTATATTCATAGTTTCACCTCTAATTCTTCTAATTGTGTTGGTTCTGTCTTATCATCTCGGTGTTTAACATATCTTGGGAATCTTAAACCGTATTCACCAGATTCATTTTTAGTAATCATATCACCCTTGACCTCGATAATAATATCTTCCCTATCTGTTTGGTTATACAGTCGGGTTAAAAACATTATGTCCTCTTCTGTAAATCCACTACCTACTCTTCCAAACGGAATTAATGTTTCTCCATCTTTAATAGCAATATCAAAAGAAGAATATTGTCCTGTTAATCTACCTTTACCTGCATGAGCATCAGTAATAATAACATCAATATCTACCATTGGAGGTTTATACTTCAACCAACCTTTACTTCTTGCGCCAAAATCATAAGCCATATTAGGGTCTTTTACAATAACCCCTTCAAATCCTGCTTCAATTGCATCATTATAGACTTCTAAAAATTCATCTTGATTATAGACCTCTACCATGTCAGCAATCAAATCATTACCAAAGTGCATTTTTAGTGTTTCCCAACGGGTATCTAAATCATCTTCAAATACAGGTTGCCCACCATACATCAAACAATCAAACAATTTAATAGTTACAGGATTGCGATAAATTACTTCTTCAGTCTTACCATGAATACGACTCATAATATTCTTAAATTCAGCAGGGTTGCCTTCTGTATCAACAGGATAAATCTCACCATCAACAATCCAATCCACAGGGTCAGCATTTTTCTCAATCAAAGGAATCAAATCATTTTCAAACTTAGATGTAATATCATCACCTTTTCTATTAAAGATAGTAATACCTTCTTCATTTTGGTGAATTTGTGCTCTAATACCGTCATACTTGTAATCACAGAATCTCTTATTTGTTACTACAAAATCTCCACCCTTTGCTAACATAGGCTTCATATAATTACCTGCTTCGGGAACATATACTAAAGCACCATTATTAACTGCTTGAGAAATAACTTCTTCAATAGGTAGGAAACTTACAGCCTTCTTAATATCACTTGCAGGAATACCATATGTCTTTTGAAGTATTTTCTTAACGACATTATTACCACACTTATTTCTTGTTTCATTTAACAAAAAGGATGCTAACCATTTCTTACCCATAGAATCTACATTATCAAAACATTCCATAATCATAGTAAATACTGAATTCATATCTTCTCCGTGTAGAGCAGTATAAACATCGGCTACTGTAATATCTCTATTTCCATCAGCCTCACCAAATAATGTTTCAATTGCTTCACCTAATCCACCATGTATTTCTACTAATGTTTCAATAGTACCTGCATCAACATTATATTTATCAGCAACTCTCTTAATTAGTCCTGTTTCACCTGCACCATTATTAGGATAGTTTCTTGCCCATAGGTTTAATATTTGTTCAACATTATCCATTGGGTTATCATCAAAATACTTTACCATTTGTGTGGGTGTCATATCAATAAAGTCTTCATTTACTCTTGCAAAATCATTCCATAGCATCTTCATCATCTCCTGTATTCCATTCTCCAAATTCTAATTCTTCTTCTTTTCTTTCAACTACTCTATCATTAAAATTAACTGATGCTAACTTCACATGATTCTTAGTCAATCTTGTTTTTGTCATATCTCCACCTGCTTCTAAATTACACAATTCAGCAAACTGTTCCAAAATCTTTTCGGCTCTTGTTTGAAATTCTATAATCGCAGGTAAAGGCAATTGCCTTTCTGGGGCTATCTTTTCAAATATTCTTTTTATTTCTCTTACACTAACCATTTATCTACACTCTCCTTGTTATAAAAGTATTTTGGATTTTCAACTTTTTTAAGGTTCAAGGCAATCCAAACCGAACCACTTAGAGAATCAACTCTAATTATTTCGTATTCATCAGTTACAATATATGTTTCTACATTAGGCGTTTTACCATACAATCTTTGAATCTCGCTTGATACTGATTCTATATTATCAACAATATATTTGATTATCAAAGGTTGTTGTATTTCCACATAAGGTTCTGATTCTAATTCATACTCCCCTGTTTGATTGCAAACATTACATTTTTGTCCACTACATATAGGGCAAGTAATTACTAAATTAGATAATACGGGAAATCTTATTTTCCTTACTCTTCTTCTGACAATTCTTCCATTGTCATCTTTGCGAGTCTTTGTGTTCCATTCTGTGTTTTCCACCATTTCATTCTCTCCATATCTCCAAGTACAATTGCTGAATTAAGGATAGGCATTTGAGAATTAATAGTATTCCAATCTGTACCACTAAAATATGCTTGTCCAAATGGGTGAGTATGAATCCAAGACTTAAGAGGAATTTTCATACCAACAACATTTTCATCTTTATAATCTACAAAACTTGCAGTACCCTTAGAAATGAAAAGTTTATTATCAGCATCTACAATAACTGAAACTTCAAGACCATCAAGTAATACAGTTGAAACTTCCCAAATGGTATTTAAAAATTCATCATCTTGGTAATCGCCATCAAACATATCTCTAATCATTTCTTTGCATTCATTCCATTCCCATTTTATATCATAAGTTTGCATATTTTCACTCTCCTATAAATTCGCCAATAAACGGCATAATTCTGTATTCATCTAATATTTTCATAAAGTATAATTCAAACATTATTCTTCACTCTCCTCATTATGTTTTAACATTTCTCTATATTCATCTTCATATTTATGTGGTTTCTCCAAAGCATAAAGTAAATCTTCTACACTTACACCTTTTACATCATGTAAAAATCTGCATAATGCTACGATATTACTATGGTCTGCATACCACTCCCAATACTTTCTATTCTTCATTTCGTCACTCATCTTCTTCATCTCCTATATATTCAAATCCTAATTGTTCTTGTCTTTCTTTTCCACAGTCAAAAGGATTAGAGTGAATTTGTCCACTAATCCTTGAATTGACTATTTTGATATTTGGCTGACCTTCTTTAATCAGTTTGCCACATACCCTACATTTTGCATTTCCTGTTCCTATTCCTAATTTCCATTCTGTCATTATCTCACATCCATGTTGGCTTTTCTCTTTTTTTATATTCACTTCTCCAATCATTCCATTGTTTATCGCCTTTGTAAAAATTGCGATAAGCCTGAAGGCTATTTCCCTCTACTTTGTATTTATCGGGCATACATTGAGGTGGTTCTTGAAATCCATTATCTTTTAGATTAGATGGTGGTTTTCTCAACATCTCTCTCAATAATCTATCTGATTGATGTACTTTACCATAACGATAAGTATATTCATCACACAATGCTTCAAATACATCAAACATAAAATCATAATGTTGTACAGATTCTCTAACCCAAATAGTTGTAGGGTGATTTAGATGTGCAATTTTGTAAAGAATTTGCTTATCTTTAGGTAATGGTCTAAATACATAATCACCATCTACTTCTTCATAGTATTGGTCTAAAACTCTATGAGTCGTAGATAGCATTTGTGCATACTCTAAAATCATCTTGATACAATGTGCATTGTTATGACTTTTAGCAATAGCCAAAGGACAAGTTTCTATATAAAAGAAATTCATTCTTCTTCCTCCATTTTAATTAACTCTTGTTGAATTGATTTATTTGATATATCAGGGTACAATACTCTCCCGATACAATACAATACAATCATTCCCATAATTCCTATAAATAAAGTTTTCATTCTTCCTCACTCCTATGATTCATATATAAATCAGCAACCACAGTCGCACCTAAGAAACTTGATACTGCATCAACAATATCATTTGATTCTTCTAACATAGCAATCAACTGTTCTCTTGTATAATCTTTATATTCACTCATTCTTCCTCACTCCAATTTATTTCATACATTGATGGATAATCTTCTTTCGGAAAATTAGTATTCTCAAAGATGTTGTGCTTTTCCAAAGGGTCAATCATATACATATGTATTGCTTCTTTACCACACTTATTACAAGCACAATCTAATCCAATAGATAAGATAGGCGACATAAAAGCAATTGACATAGGGAAATTTTCTTTACTCCTTGTTCCGCTAAAATACTCTCTATCTACAACCTTATCTTCTTTTGGGCACTTATTACAAATAATAGGAGTAATATGACCGTTCTTAATCAATTCAACATAATTCATTTAATCACCCGTTAATTCTAAAATGCTTTTCAACATAATCTCCATTAAACCATCTTTGCATCCATTGTGCGCCATAACCTGCAATTACAACTTGCATGAAATTAACACCTTCAGGTTTTCCTTCCCAAGTATCTCCTTGACAACTAAAAGAACCATCAGGTCCACTTGTAAATACATTATACAAATTAGCATCTTCCAAGAAAGAAATCATTGCAGCGTTTCTTGCTTGTGCTCTTAGGTCTAACCATTTAACATTTGAATTGTACATAGTGCGTCTAATATCTAAGTTATCAGCACAACAAACAACCAAATCATATCCTTTCAATTGATTAGCAGTTAGAACAGGATAAGGATTAGCAGATACATTATATCTTTCATCCATTACATCAACCTTTTTCTTTTCAATATCTTCTTTGGTAAAGTTTTGATATGTGATATTCTTTTCCTCAACAATGTCGGGGTCATATACAGTAATATCATATATTCCTACTTTATCCAAAAGTGGTATTAGAAAACTTCCAATTCCACCTGCACCAATTATCATTACATTTCTTTTACTCATTTCGTCTCACTTTCCTTAAGTTTCTTTTCAATCTTGGCAAACTAACTCCAAATTTTTTACACACTTGTTTTTGAGTATATGGTGTGTATTCATATACATATGCGGCAATAATGCCTCTTGTTAATGTTTGGGTTTCATTCCACATTTTACACGCTTCAGAAACCTTCTCACATTTGATTTCCATATTAGATAAAAACTCGTCAATATCATTTATACCAAACACTCCAGAATTAGAATAATGTCTTGCAATCTTTTTTGCTAATCTTGAAACTCTTGTTTCTTTACAACCTAAGAATTTACAGTAGGTTCGCATATTTGCTGGTTTATTTAAATCTCTCATTGTGTAATATAATATAGCCACAGCCCTTTCAGCACTATCATAACTATAATACAAATTAGTATAAGAAATATATTTGTCATTCTTAATAACTTCATCTCTATCTTCAATATCGTATTCATTTAATAACAAAGTTAAATCATTTACTACTATCTTTTTATTAGGTAAAATATCATTAACCTCATATATCCTATAAGCCTGAATACAACCACAAACTGCACAAACAGGAAGATTAATTTCTTTGTTTAAGTTCAGGTGCTTCGACTGACAATTTACACACGGCATCCCAATCTAACCTTATATCTTGTTGATTCATTTCATGTCCATTAATATATCGCCTAACAGTAGAAACTAATTTAACAAGCATAGTATCATTCATACAAGCAAATGCTCTCGCAGCAAATTGGTCGCCAACAGAAGCACCACTTGAAAGATTATCAATACAAATAGGTCCTGCCCAATAAGGTTCATTATCAGTATTATTTATTACATTAGGAATAACAGGATTTACATCTTGTGTATTTCTTGTAGTTAGAACATATGTGCTCACATCTTGAATACCTCTCTTAGATTGATTATCTACAATCATCCAATCAGCATATTTACCACGAACAAACATAGCCAAAACATCTTCACCGTTTCTTGAATAAACACCTTTTGTAACTACATCGTATTTCTTAACCATATCATTAAACAATTCCATAGCCCTTTGTTCAGCCAAATCGCTTCTCCTATTCTGCTTCAAAAATTCTTTCATAATTTTAACCTGTGCAGGAGTGGCTTTTTCACCAACAGTCCTAAACCATAATTCAGCAGGAGAAACCATGTACCACTTACCCGTTCTTTTATTATAAAGATAGGAATTGATAAAAGTATTCAAATCTCTTGTCTTAATTTCTCCCCATACACCGCTACTAATTTCAAGAGCATAGTTATCCTCAGCAATTCTCATCAAAGACAAACGGGTATTTCTTTCTTGAACACCGTCATTTGTTCTTTCATAGAATTTATATGGTACTCTATTTTCCATAGCATAGGAAACATTTTCAGGAACATAGATACATCTAAAGAAATAATCATCTAATGCTTCTTGTGCTTCTTCACCTTCTCCATTAATATAAGCGGAACGCATAATGGTTCTACTAATTGCTTTCATAATAGTATCAAGATTAGCAAACTCACCATTTGCCATATATCTATTACCTACCTTTCTCATGTTAATAAGATACTTACAATTACCTACTCTCATAAAGATACTTGACTTCTCGCTACTTCTAACAAGATGATTTACTCTTAGTGTATTCTTAAGAGCATTGTGAATACTCTCAATTGTAGGTTCTTTTGAAATATTTTGGCGTTGTCTTTGTGCCCAAATATCAATTGTTCTATCTCTCATAAATGCTGATGATGTTAGTTTAGTTTCTAAGATAGAGTTTCTATCATCACTTGCATGTCTAATTCTAAATATTGCTTCTCCCATTTTAATTTCTCCTTAATAATTCTCCAATCAAATCACTTGCTTGGCTTTTTGTCATGTTTTCTGTAACTTCTCCACCTAACTTTTTAATATAATTAATTTGTTTTGTAGATGCAGGTGTTTCATCTAATGCAGGTGCAATGATTCTTAATAGTGCATTTAACTGATTAACAGAAAGTGTTTGCTTTCTAATAATTCTGTTAGACATATCGTTTAAGAATCTTCGTTCCCAATCATTCTTTGCATCTTCTACTGAAAATACAGGAATATCATAATACTCACAGGCTTCTGCTAATGCTGTATTATCATATTCTCTTTTTGTTTCGGCTCTAATTCTATTAGCCTCCTCTTTAATTCTCTCCCTTCTTTCTTCAGCCAATTCCATAGCCTTTTGATTTTGTTCACGGACATATGCTTTTCTTTGTTCAACCTCTTCCATTTTTTCATCTAAGTACTTTTCAAACTTTTGAGATTTAGCAAATAGTAATTGAACATCTCTCCATAATTGTTCATTAGGATAACCTCTTGTATCAATTTGTCTTCTTGGGTTATCGGGGTGATTCCAACGCCAAACAACAGAAGCCATTTTACCTAATGAATTAGTCCTTGTTTTAGCAATAGTCATGTGTGGTTCATATCTTTTAGTAGAATGGTCGTAATATTGTCCTTTTGAACGGACATTAATTCTAATATCTAAGTCTTTAACTTCATTAAACATTTCTTCCCAATCTTCCCCATTTTCTTTCCACCACCACTCGGCTTTCATAGTTTTAACTGCTTCCTTCATCCATTCAATTATCTTCTCTTCAGTAATTGCATCATCAGGAATACCTTTGTTTTCTTTTAAGTGGCGAATAATCATCCAATTAGTAATGTGTTCACTACCAAGAATCTCTAAAGTATTGTTTTCAGTATTTTCAACCTCAAAATGCCATGCAATTGGATGTCCACATACACAATAATTAGGATGATTATCCCCATGAGGTGCAGGTAATTGTTGAATATTAGTACCTTCATATCTTAAAGGTCTATACCATACTTGTCCTGTTGCTCTCCATTCATGTTTTGCTACATCCCAATCATCAGAAACACTAATTTCTGTTAATCTTCTAATTAGTGCTTGATTCAAAGCACCACTTTTGATGTTAATCTCTTGCTTATGTTCACCTTCAATATGATGTCCAATAAATTCTTCCATAAAAATCACTCCATTTCCGCATTAAACAGTTGTTGTTCTAAATATCCATCACACAATTGATTTAATTTTTCGGCTAAACTTTGTGTAATTCCAGGAATTGTGCTACGATTTAAACTAAGCCATATAGTATGTGCTCGGTTTAATACAATTACACAACCGTTATCTGTTTCGTTTCTTTTAATTACCACAGGTGGCATTTCTTCGCTCTCTATCAATCTAAATTCTACTGCTTTCTTTCCTTTCATTTGCATTTCAATCACTCCATATTCATTAAGTGTGTTAGTGGGTCTTGCTTCAATGTTTGCTTACTCAATAAAATATGAGGAAACTTAGATAGTAACATTGGTACTACCTTATTCCAATCAATTTCATTATCGTACTGCTTTGTCCAAACGCTACCGTTTGATTTCAAAGAAGTTACCCTTATCACTTCATATTTTTCTTCGTTTTCATAATCCTTGCTTTCGCTCATTCTATCACTTCTTATTTGTTTCTATTTTTTTGAAAAATCCAATATCTTCCAATATTCGGGAAGAAAATAGTAAAACTTCCCTTTTT
>CEUT01066173.1_pt1 | contig 15218 bp, 16 predicted proteins | sample 531401 | NCBI WGS metagenome assembly CEUT01 (sample SAMEA2622821, study PRJEB7988) | marine metagenome | biome: marine biome (ENVO:00000447); feature: surface water layer (ENVO:00002042); material: "saline water (ENVO:00002010), including plankton (ENVO:xxxxxxxx)" | depth 5 m | reverse complement strand
TACATAATTGTTACTATCGTTTTCATCGTGTGTTGTTTTACTTGGTAAAAAATTAATACCACCTTCATTGAATCTTTTAATTTCTGCTAATCCACCTTTGTTGTAAGTGAATTTATTCATCTCTATATTACCAATTTGAAACTCAGGATTTCTACCTGCTTCAGGTATATAAACTTGTGCGTATGTTTTTTCTTCTCCTGTTTCTGGATCTATATATTTTAAACCACCTCTTTCTTCTTGTAGCTGAGCTACGCCCAAATTATACCCTGGTGTAAATACGGTTTGTGCTTTTGGATCAAACGCACCACCTAAATAAGTACCTGCACCAACTGCAAAGGCTGCTTTGAATGGATCTATTTGATATTCACCAGTAGCAGTGTCACCAACATATCTTTTTCTCATAAATAATTTTTGTAATATATTTCTCTTGTCATCATTAGCAGCTGCGCTTGCAGCTGAAACGCTTCCTGATGTTGTGGCTGCAGTTCCAAGATTTAACGCGTTTGATCCTTTTGCTAAATTTGGTAAAGTGCCTAAAGTGCTTTGTTGAGGTAAGCCTAACATTGCTCCTAATGAAGTGTTTGCAAATGCTTTTACTGGCCCTAATTGTGTAAAAGTAGGTACTGTAGTTCCGAATCCTGCAGTACTTACTCCAGGAATCATTTTACCACCTTGATATCCCAAAAACGCTCCTGTGGCACCTGCTAATAATCTTTGAATACCAGAACCACCTGCATCTTTTGATGCTTTGTATCCCTTGTATCCTCCGTATGCTGCTAGTGCGTAAGGTAAAAATTGTAACATATGTTTAATTTATCATTATAATTAGCCAATTATAAATATTATCATTTTACTATGACACAATCAACTCATCGGAGAACCTACCTGTATACTGATGTTCTCCTACATGGCTAATATAGTCATTAACGTAAGCATGACATTTGCCTCCTATTTTACGCCATAGTTTGCAAAAAGCAAAGTCCTCGCCCATATAAGTTTTTGATTCAGGATCATGAAGAGTATCAAAGAAATTATACATATCAGGAATTTTTTGTAGTTTACCATTAATCAATGTGTCTTGGTTTATAACCTTATCGGGATATTCTTTTTTCATCTTTTCAAATACTGACCTGTTTATTAACATGAATCCAGTGGGTACGTGCTCCACCTCTATTACACCTTTGTCAATTTTTATATTTTTTGTGTCCTCAACTCTTATTGGGTATCTATAGAAACCTTTATTCTTTAAATCCTCTGCATCTTTTATTTTACCTTTTTTGATTAGATCATGTGCTTTACCCCATGCCATATCTTTTATTGGGTATGGTATAGATATAACATCTTTATTAGCATCGATTAAATGTTGTAAGCTTTCTGGCTTAAAAGAAATATCAGAGTCAACGAACAACATGTGTGTAGATTTAGATTGTAAGAAAGCAGATACACATAAATTACGACCTTGAGTTACAAGTGAAGATTTGAAAAGCTGTATCATAATACCAATCTTCTGTTGCATACAATATTTTTGTAATTCTAAAACTGATTGCGTGTAATGTATTGTTAAATCAGAATGGCATGGTGTAGCTACAAAAATTCTATGTTGGGGTAAGTTCACTTCTTTTTTGTCAAACCAAATAGGTTCATGATTTTGCATTTGCGACTCCCTCTAAAAAATTAGTCCACTCTATTTTACGCTTCTTCCAAGAGTAAAACATTTTATAAAAATCTTGTTGTTTTTGTAAATATTCTTGACATCTATCTGTATGTAAATACTCACGCACTTCATCTATTGCATACGCAAAACACGTAGATAAATTTTTACGATTATTATCATATTGAACATAGACTGGCCATTCACTACATGTTTCGTAAAGTGCACCATAATTTGTTGTAATCATGTGCATACCTGCACCAAGAGCCTCTATGGCAGATATACAAGATGTCTCTTCCCATATATTAGAGTAAGGAAAGATTTGATACTCTTGTAGATGACTTGTAATAAAATCATTATTGTGCCAACCTTTATAATTAACATTTGGCATCTCTGCACATTGCGCATACAAGGGCTTATAAGTATCATCATTTTTATCTCTGAAAGCATCACCATAAACTTTTGTAGATGAGTATACATCTAAAGTTACATCTTCACTTTTCACTAATTGCATAGCTCCTAATATTACATTAAGACCTCGCCAAGGTGTTGGGTGAAAGATCATACGTATTGGATCTCCTTGTTTATATATCTTTCTTTCAGGAAAAACCTCTATTGCGTTTTTTATTACTGTACATCGCTCTGTAGGGATTTTAAAAAAGTATCTAAACTTTTCATATAACCAATGTGAGTTAAATACATACCAATCATATTTATCGTGATTATCTTTGTTTTTAAACCAAGGGAATAAATTGGGTTGATCGTAAGAATTTTGTTGCCATAAAATATTTATCTTATCTTTTGATAAGGGTATCTTCTCAGGCACTGATGTTGTAATTTGGAATTTTTCTAGTAGCTTAGAGTCTACGTGTCTCTCTAACATTGCTACTTGTAGCTCTGTTCCGCCTTTAGGGTCCATTATTTAGTTTTACCAAATACTTCTAAAGAAGCAACAGTTACTTGTAAGTCCTGTTGAAGATCTGACTGTACGGTGTCCGTTGTTGGATCAGCCACATCCTTGTCAAACTCTACTTTGTCTTTGTATATTTTACCTGTTCTTTTATTTTTTATGATCTCTTTTGCTTTAGCTGGTATTATTTTCATCTACCTTGTCCTCTACTAGGTTTACGACGTGGCTTCCTTTTACTAAATTTCTTCGCGTGGCGACCAGGTCTTTTTTTGGGTGTTCTCTTTTTATAATTATTTACACCGAATAATGGTTTCTTCTTAGCCATTTTCTTGTGACCTGTCAATCAACGCGTAACTGATAACACCAGTAATTACACCACCTACTGAGGCTTCAAAGTTAATAGCATCACCACCTTCTAAATTAAGGACGTTGTTTATTGCAGAATTTGAGGTATCTGTGGTTAATGTTTTAATAAAAAATTGTACTGCCGAACCACCTGAAGGTGTAACTGAACCTTTTACTAATACATCTCCTGAATGATCGTTAGCAATATCAACAGCTTTCACAATGCACGTACCTGAAGTAGGGCAAGTAAAGACTGAAGTGACTGCTGTGTTTGCTAAAGAAAATGTTTCGTTTTTATATTGTATTGTCATGACATGAATAAATTAAATGCTTGTTGTTCGTTTTTCAAGTCTTCTTGAAAAGAAGTATTGAGTTGTGTTTTCACTGTGTCTAAAGAAGCAATAATCTGTCTTTGATTCTCTTCTTCATAAGTAACTTTAGGTTCAGGTATGTAAACTGTTATCTTTGCCATTATCTTCTACCATCTGGTTCAACGTCTGCTCTAAACGTACCAAATCTCCAATTGTCACCAACAGCACTGTTTTCAATTTTTAAGTTTGCTAATCTACCTCTTACTCTTGTATCAATTTTACTTGTTGATCCTGTGACAACAAAAGATACATTTGTAGAAATATTTGAGGTAGGAAAGTTTTTTGTGCCTAATGTAACTGTACAATTACCTTGTAAGTTTTTAAAATCAGGTAGAAATCTTCTTACATTCAATAAAAATTGACCATCGCCCTGAAGATCAATATCAAAATCACCTGATAATACAAAAGCTGATATCGCAGATGAAGCTCCAGATAAATCTACTTTGTTTACACCATTCTCATGTTGAAACAATGTGGATGCTCCAAATGTATTTGTAACACCTTGCACTGTTGGAAACTGAGGTGTGTCTGTTAGATTATATTCAGTCGCTTGTGGGTTTTCATAGGTAATTGAATCTGCATATGTAGACCTTGCTAAAGACATTGTAGACCAAGTATTTTCTCTATAATTGTATACTACAGCTCTATCTATTTGTGTGGATGGGCTGCTGACCGGTGTCCCTTTTGGATAGAACCAAATGATCTCGCTATATAAAGAATTATGAGATGCATAAATTATTTCATTAGAATTATAGTTTACACCTAAATTATCGCCATCAGTCTGAAATACAAAGTCTTCGACTAAACTAGGTAAATTTTTTACTGTACCATCAAATACAAAGAATCCGCCTGCAAGACCCATCCAATATACTTTACCATCTGCATATGCTGCAGCGTGTTGACCAATACATCCACAGTTTGTACCCACTTGTCTAATACTAAATGTAAAAGGTGGACCAACAAATTGCATAGTATATGCTGCTTGATCTGTAAGAACTAAAATATAATCTTTACCTGAAACGGCTGTAACAATTGTATTACCTTTGTCTAGTCTGAATGTCCCTGCAGTATTTACACTTGTAGGTTCGTAATCGTTAAAGTTTTCTTGATCTGAAAACCGTATAAACATTGGATCTTGTTTTGTTGGATCTCCCACAATAGTTTCAGTTCCAAAATGCACGAAGTGTCTATCTCGATCTGACACTGCTGTTAGAATAGATTTTGTAGGTGCTGAAGTTTGTATAGTTGCTCTATTTGCTGTTGGATTAGCAGCACCCGCATCCCAAGTGAATGTTTTACCATTTCGTATTGTTGCTGTAAGAATCTCACCAAAGTTATCTAATGACCAACTTCCTGGGTCTAGAATAGTAGTAGAAGATGTTGTTTGTTGACCCCAAGGTATACTTCCAACAGATCCACCCCAAACACCTGTACCCCAACCATAACCAGCAGTTTGCAAAATAGGTCCGATCGTTTCGTATTTTTGTAAAGATGTACTACCTCCAGCAGACATACCTGTGCCTCCTTCATTTGATGGCATTGTTACTGTAAAACTATTTGTTGCTGCTGTTGTTACTTCAAAAGTGTTCGTTGTAAAATCTGTATCAACATATGTTGTTGCTCCACCACCGGGTAGAGTAACTGAAGAAAAAATAAAATAGTCACCTTCCTCAAACCCGTGTGATGTTTTATTTATTGTAACTGTATTAGATCCATTAGAACTAGTAAATGTAGCACCTGTCAAAGCTGTAGCTAATGGTGTTATATCAAAATATTCACCACCATAATATATTAATAAAAGTTTAGATGTGCCAATTGCTGCATATTTTCTACCTTCTAAATCTGTAAAAGTATGTTGTGCTCTAGCAGGTCCTGAGATAGTTTTCTCACCTATTGCAACAAAGCCACCAATTTTTTCTGGTTGACCATATCTAAATCTTACAAAGTCTCCATCTATCCATTTTCCTTCAGCTCCTGAAGGTGTTTCTGTTTTATCAAAACCTGGTAATAATTTTATATTTGCTAATGCCATTATGCTACCCTCATAAATCTGTAAACCATTTCGCCGGCACCGCCTGTGCCACCTAGTGTTGCTCCTGTGCTATCGACTTGAGCTGCACCGCCTCCTGCACCCGATCCTCGAGTTCCGTCTCCACCATCCGTGCCACTGCCGATAGATGACCCTGCTGTACCCCCAGCTATATTTCCTGCAAACGATGGAGCACCACCAAAACCACTTATTCGACAACCTGATCCTGAACAGTTACCTGTTCCTGTCAAATTACCTTGTGCTCCATTACCTGAATCATTAAAGTTACCTGTGGGACCTGTGGTAAGTGTGGTTAATAATTTTGCTAATCCATCAGAGTCTCTGAAAGTTCCTGATGAATATCTTCCACTAGCAACAGTTGCTGAACCTGCAGATCCTGCAGTGTTAGTACGTAGCGTGGTTGAATCACTGCCTGTTCCACTTGATCCGCCGCCACCACCTAAAGTAAATAATGATCCTGTTACTGAAGCAGATAAACTTGTAACAGTTCCATCTCCTGCTGTACTGTCTGCATTACTTCCGTCATTACCTGGAGCTCCACCCACACCAACTGAATAGGTAAGAGTTTCATTACCAGCAACAATGAATACAGTGTCAGAAATATATGCACCTGATCCTCCACCTGCTCCAGCAGATTCTCCGTTTGCACCTGAGTCTGCATCTCCTCCACGCGCTGCTCCTCCGCCTCCTGCTACTGCAGATTTAATATGTATTGCATTCGCATTTTCAGGAACTGTAAATGTGCCGGTGCCCGTTGACAAAGTAATAAAGCTTGTTGCTTGAAATGACGAAAAAACTAATTTAAATGTACCACCAACATTTGCATACGCTTCATCAACACCCTGAAAAGTACCACTAACATTAACATAAATGTTGTTTGCATTTTTAAATTCAGTTCCGTTATGTACGTATGTTTCTGATGCCATGTATATCTCCTATGAATATACAAACCATAAATCTCCATTTGCACCACCAGCAGGTGTAACATTTGTAGTGATAGTAAACTTTCTTTCTAGCTTATCTGCAGTCACAGCATTGTTAGAAATTTTAACTGTTGTCACAGCATCATTTGAGAGTTTTACAGTTGTAATTTGATTGTCTGAAATTTTTGCAGTTACTATTTGATTGTCTGATATTTTTGCAGTAATCACAGCGTTGTCAGCTATTGATCCACTACCAACTTCACCACCTAATGTATTTAATGCTATTTCATTTAAATTCGTACCATCAGAATATGCTAAATGTATTTTACCATTGTCAGGATCGAAACCTGTTCCTGAAGCAGTTTTGAAAGTAAGATTATGTCCACCTCTTGTTGTAGAGTCTTTTACAATATACATTTTCTCAACAGAGTCAGGAATAGTTACTGATGAAGCTCCAAGCAGTGTGCCTGCAAATTCAACAACCATATTTCTTGCTTGAGAAATTGCACCATCGTCCATCGTCAAAGCTACTGTAGTCGCTGTAACGTTAATAGACTCATATCCTGATATAGCCTGTTCAGCTAATTGTAAGTTTGTATTTGTTTTAGAACCCCATGTACCGGCATTAGCACCAGTGACCATTAATTCTATTTTAAGATTTGTACTAAATGTTGAAGCCATAATTCATTATAATTTTACTAAGCAGCAATATCAACCTCCACCCAAGTATTTGTAACATCTGTGCTTACCTCAGACCATGCTAATGAGCCAACAGTACCAACAGAAACAGTCAAAGGTAAAGATTGTGCATCTACTGGTGTATCCAATAGAGCTTCCACACTATCTAAAGTTAGATTCATATTGATGCCTGTTACATTAGCATCTATATCAATACTAGCAGTACCGTTACCTAGTGTGGCTGTAATCGCATTGCCTGTTAATTGTACACTTCCACTTATTGTAAACGAGACAGTGCCTGTGCTCGTAAACATTGGATTACCAATCGGAAGATTTATTCCGCCTGCAGTAATACCCACTGCGTTTACTGCTGTATTTAAAACTTGTCCTACAGGAATTACATCAGGATCAACTTGTGAAGCTCCTATTGCGGATGTTAAATTTAATCCCGTAACTTGAGCAAAGGTAGTTGGAGTACCTAATGCTGCTATTGCATCTTGTGATATGGCCGTTATTCCAAAAGCCATGTTTACCTCGCTGTAGCCGGTATATTATTTGAACCTACTAATGGCGCCTCTGCAAATGCCATATAAACGTATATATTTCCTGAGCCATTGACTGTTGCACTAGCAGAATCACCTCCCTTTAATGCAAAACCATTTGAGTACATCTGTAATCCATAACCATCATTTAATGTACCAGTAGTACTAGGAAATAAAACATTAGACTCATTACTTCCTTTTCCATTAAAAGAAATTTTATTATCTGTTGCTACCCAATTTGCGGTAGCACTTGAATTTTTAACTATAACCCAAGCTGGTTTAAATCCTGTATAAACAAATGTACCATCAGTGTTACCGTTACCGGTATAGGATCCAAATTTACTGAAACCAGTTTTTTCTGCAAAACAGTAACTAATATAAGTTGCTGCATTCTCGTTAGCTGGTCCTCCTTTAGTAAAAACTGATGAAGTTGGAGCTGTATCATTAAAAACATTGCTTGAAGTTGCCGTAGTATCTGAGGCCTCTAAAAGAAGATATTTAGTAGGACCAATATCTGAAAAATAACTAAACCAATTATCTACAGCTGTTTTTCTTGAAAAAATTACTTTTGGTACAGCACCTAATCCATGTCCGATAGTTGCAGTTGATCCAGTGCCTGTATGTGAAACAATACTAAATCCTGCTGTTGTGTTAACTGAAACTGTGCTTGTAATATCTCCATCACCATTTGAGGAACCTGATCCACCAGCTCTCCAATTCCAAGACGTAAAACTTGCACTATTTGCATTAGTTTCACCACCACCACCTGAACCATTTAATGTAAAACCATTGCTATCAAGACTTGTAAATCCATCACCTGATATATCAGCTTGTGCACCAGTCGTATTTGATCTAAGTCTATTTGTTCCTCTTAAAACATCAAGTAGCACATGGTTATCGGTTCTACTTGTTGATTTTATCCAAAGCCAATCGGGTTGAAAGTTAAGGCCTGTGATGGCATTTGTTCCAGCATTACCTGTGTAAAGTTTCGGTTCAAAGTAGTCTATAGGCTTATCTATATTTGTATATGGCATTATAAGTTCAATCCTTTCGTACAAAGAGCAGTATAACCCGTAGGTACATCGTATTCAAACCTACCTAAATTTGATGCGTTTGTTCCCGCAGATGTTATCTCAGTAGTTCCAAAAAATCCGTTACCAAAATTAAACTCTACTTTTGTAGTTCCTGTAGTAGATAAATCCATTATAACAGGAAACATAAATACACCATCAGGAACATAATCATCTCTTGAACCTGCAAGACCCTCTATTAAACTTCCTGTTCTTGAAGATCCTGAAGTTGGAACTCCAACAGCAGAACCATTACTTAAATATACTCCATCTTTATGAACGTATAATGCCTTATTATCCATATCTAAAGCAAAACCAAGAATATCATTTGTTGTATTTGCTGTGCCAGTGCCAAACTCATCTGATGCTGAACCTGTATATCTCCCTGTAAAAGTTCCATTTAAATTCAGAGTCATCGCTGTGTACTCTGTTTCATCATAATAAGCTTGAGGAAATTTTTGTTCAACTCCACTGCTTATTCCTATTTGCATTCTTGTATTTGTAATAACTTTGGCTTCCCAATACCATTTTCCTGATGCAGCTCCTATTGTTCCATTATTAATTGATTTTAAAGCGTTATCACTAGTCGTGTCAAAAGTAGTAGCACCTCCTTTTATGTAATCACTACTGCTATCTGAGGTCATTCTCGATCTCTGTAATGCATTTAAGACGCAAAAATTATTACTAGGACAATCTTCAGTATTTGTTAAAGTTCCGCTAACTGTAAAATTATTCGTATTACCGGATTGATCTGTAACAGAATTACCATCTTTCAAAATAAAATATCCGTTTGTGCCGTACGTTACTGATGGACTTGTTATTATTTTCCATTCTCCAGTAGTGCTGTCTGTTTCACCAAATGATGATGCGTCATAAGAATAACCATCTGTCCAATGTATGTGGCTCATAATTCCCTCAAACGAAGAAGTGTTACCTTGGTCTGCTCTTTGTCCAATATATTGAGCTGTAATACTTTCGCTATATATATAATTATTGTTTTGACCAGGATAGTTTGTTGAACTAAATGAAGTTTCTTGAACACCATTCACATAAATTCTAATTCTATCGGCTGCTGTACTTTGTGTTGTGTCAACTCTAATTACAATATGATACCAGGCATTTGTGTCTAAAAACTGTCTATCAGTTACTACACCAGATAAAAGTGAACCACTAGAATTATAATCATACAAACCAAGAGTGCCATCGCTGTCGAAAAGCCATTGCGTCATTGATGAACTAGAGTAAGAACCTGCTGTCCATAAAAACGATTGTGCCCTAGTTGTCCTTTTTATCCAAGCTGAAAATGTAAATTTTTGTCTATCACCATTACCGCTAAATGTTCTTGTAAGTCTTGTCGATGCCATTAGTTAAATTGTCCTCCGCCTGAAGCTCCGTGTGATACTGTGATAGTAAACGCTCTTGAAGCCGTTTGTCCTTCAGCATCCGTCGCCGTAATTGTAAAACTACTTGTAGTAGTTTCTGTTGATCCAGTTTCAGTACCTGTAATTGTAGCAGAGCCGACTCCTGTGTTCAAGGTTGCTCCACCTGGTAATGTTCCTGATGTTCTAGCAAAACTTACTGCATCTGTTGCAGTTAAAGTAAAATTAAAAGTACCGCCATTTGCCACTGTACCTAAAGAACCTGATCCTGTAACCCACGCAGGTGCATCGGATATTGTTAACAATGCCGTTGCTGTTCGTGCAGCTAAACCATCATTGTTTTCTAATCTTAAAAAATAAGTGCCGTCAACAGATATAGTAAATGTTGCGACTACTGTTGTTGTATTTGTGAATGATACACTATCAGCGACTACAATAGCTCCTGTTGAAGAATTTTGTGCTTCAACAGCTGGTGGTGAAGAACTATCTTTAAAGTTCGTGCCGGTGAGCGTTATTGCTGTTTGTGTATTATCTGTTACCGAAGGTGAAATACTTGAAATCGTAGGAAAGGTTACTGCATCACCGAAAGATAATTGTCCTGCTCCGTCTGTTTGTAATACTTGATTTGCTGATCCTGCCGTGCTTGGAAAAGCGATTGTTCGCGCTCCTAAATTCAAAACAGGTGAAGTTAAGGCAACATAATTACCCATATATCCATGAGCAGAACATTGATAATAAAGCACGTTAGGTGTGTTTCTATCTACAGCTATGGTTGTGTGTGCTCCTGAGTTTCCTGGCACACCACTTGTAGTTACGTTTGTCGTATATTGAGTATTTTTTCCTGGATCAATATAAAATCTTAAAGGATGACCATCATTAGTGTTATCTGATTGATCAAACTTATAATAATAAGGTTTATCGGTATCAAAACCATTTAATTGAATTTTTGGCGCTTGTAATCCATTAATTAAATATGCATTACCACTACCTACTCCATTGTAAGGATGATCCGAAGTTTTTGATGCTACGGTTACTGTAAATACAATTGGGGCTGTTGATGATGGATATACTCCTTGAATACCACCACCTGTCGATTTACTAATGATGACATTACCATCTACATCCTGTATTGTATCTACTTTTATAATACTACTCATATTATCTCGCTACCGCCGGTGTTTCATTTGATGCTACAAAAGGCTGTTCAGCAAAAGCTAAATAGATATATGAACCACCATTATTATTTAAACCACCATTAGTTGTTCTCCATTTAAAACCATTGGCTAAAAAATCTATCTCATCACCAGTTGTGGATTCTGAACTACTTAAGTTCCAATATAACTTATCATTTCCTGAAACGTTATAACCTATTCTTTTGTTATCAAAAACATTCCAATCTTCTGATCCAGAATCATATCTTTTTGCCATAACTAAAGCTGGTCTGAAACCCGTATGGATAAATTTACCGTATGTTGAACTATTACCAACATAAGATCCAATAGAACTAAATCCTTGTATTTCAGAAAAACAATATGCTATTAAATCTACACCTGTTGAATGATGATCGTAATATGTAGAAAATGTTGTATCTGAAGTTGCAGTAATTAAATTTGCGGTCGCTTCAGAAATTGTTGTATTTAATTGAATATATTTACCAAAACCTATTCCTGAATGATAAACTCCCCAGTTTTGACTACCTCCTGTTAAATTTTTAATCATAATCATTTTTGGTGTAGTTCCTAGACCGTGTCCAACTGTAAAGGGAGTGCCTGAACCAGGGTTTGTATATTTAACAATACTTATTCCTGCTGTTGTATTAGCTGAAACTGTTGACTCTACACTCCCGACATTATTTGTTGCGCCTGTACCACCACCCTTCCAATTCCAAGCTACATAATTATAACTACCGTTTACAGAACCATCACTTGTGCCAATTGTAAATCCATCACTATCAAAACTTGTTAATGGAATAGCATTACTTTGTTGCCCTGTTGAATTTGATGTAATGTAATTAGATGGTCCTCTTACTACATCAAAAAGTCGATTACTTTCAGCATAATTTCTTCCTTTTATCCAAACCCAATCTGGTTGGAAACCGACTCCAGTAATTGCATGCGAAGAACTAGCATTACCTGTATAAAGTTTTGGTGTAAAATGATCTGATGGTTGAAATGAAATATAATCTGCCATTTATTAACTCCCAAATTGTTTTAAGTTTTTAGTATTCATAGTATAAAAATTTTTCGCAGTGCTATCAAAGTTTGATGCTCCACCCTGATTTGGCGAATATTTAAATGTACCATAACTATTTGCATCTGAATATGTTGTCCCTGTCAAAGCAGTAGTGCCGAACACACCGCTTCCAAAATTTAAATTTGTCAAACCATCATAAACTGCTGTTGTTAACAGATAGGGTTTTCCATCAGCGTGTATATCATAACCAGTACCGCTATTTTGTAATGTTCCGTTTTTTGCAAAATAAATTTTATTATCCTCTAGGTCAACAAAGATACCTATGTAATCTGTGCTTCCATAACTATCTCCATAAGTTGCGCTTGTATCTGTTGACGGAGTAGAATAATATATTTTTCCATTTGTTCCATAATATCCATAAGCATAACCATTAGAGTTTGTATTTATTTCTGATTCTGGTTGTGTTGCGTTAGCATTCATTTTTGCTTGACTAGTGATTCCGTAATGCACATAGTTACTACTATTCGTATGACCATATCCTTCAAAATACCATCTACCTTTTGTTATTGCCATAGTGCAAGGAATAGTATTCCAAGCTGTTGTATTAATGTTTACTGTATTGTTTCCATTTGTAAAAAACAATGCAGAGTTATATTCTATTGAATACAAAGGATTTAAAACTGCTTGGTTGTTTGTAGGAGAATCAACATTTTGTGTTAAGTTTCCAGATACAGTAAAATCGTTTGAACCTGCACTATCCGTGCCCATCGATCCACTGTTTTCAAATTTTAAAAAGAAGCCATTTAATCCATAAGTAACTGAAGGTGCAGTATTAGGTTTCCAAATACCTGAAGTAGCGTCTGTTGATCCGAAAGTGCTAGCATCATATTGAGTTCCATCTACAAAATGAAAGTGAGTAAGCATTCCATCAAAATGATTACCATTATTTATTGCACCAATTTCTTGAGTGTTTGATGCTTTAGCTAATCTAAATTCAACATCTTGTGCTGGATAACTTGATTGATCAAAAGCTGTTTCTTGTGTGCCATTGACATAAATTTTTACCCTATCTGCTGCTGTTCCTTGTGTAGTATCAACAGCTATTACAATATGATACCAGGCACTAGGATCTCTAAAAACTCTTGTTGTTAAGAGATAAACACTTTGAGAACCACTTATTGAACCAAAAAAACCTAATTGATCACCGCTAGGAAAATAAACATAATCATTACTTGAGCCACTTGGATAAGAACCAAAAACTGTTTCTTGAGCTACACTGATAAGAGATCTTTTCATCCAAAAGGAAATTGTAAATTTTTTATTATTTGTTACTGTTCCTACATTTGTTCTTGTTAATCTTGTTGATGCCATAATATTATCCTAGTTAAACTGTCCTGAGTTATTTACTCCTACTGTTATTGCAATACTAAATGTTCTTGCTGCAGTCTGTCCCTCAGCGTCTGTAGCAGTAAGCTCAAAACTAAATGATTCATTAGCCACGCTACCACTCTCTGTTCCTGATATTACACCAGTTCCTGCTGTTAAAGAAAGACCACCTGGAAAATTTCCTGATGTTTTTGAAAAAGTTATTGCGGAATCAGATGTTGCAACTACGTTTACTGAAATAGTGCTACCCGCAGCAAAAGTTCCTAATGACCCTGCAGCTGTAGAGTATGCAACTCCTGTTGAAACTCCAAGTAATTGTGTAGATAATGTTGCGTTACCATCAGGGTTTTCAATATAAAGTTTATAATCTCCATTAACTGCTATTGTAAATTTTGCTTTAATTTGTGTAGCAGATGTAAACGTTACTGTGTCAGCCACAATTGAAGCTCCCGTAGAACTATTTACAGCTGTTACTAACGGAATACTTACAAATCCTGTTCCTGTAATCGTCACCTCAGTTTGCGTGCTTGTTGTAATTACAGCCGGACTAAATGCGCTTGTGACTGCAGGATTATCTTCAGTTGGAATGGTAACACTACCTCCAAGATTTACACTACTACCATTTATAGTTATGTTACTTGCAGTTAATGCAGCAGGTGCAATAGCACCAGCAGTAATATTTACATTACCTTGCATTGTAGTCGTATCTCCAGAATCTCCTACCGTTAATGAGGTACCTGATCGTGGGCTAATTTTATTTGTTTTTACTTCACTCATATTAATATTGTAATGATACTCCTCTTATTCTTGCTTCCTTGCTACCTTGTGATTGATTTGCAAATTCTATTTTGTAAGTTAGCTGGGTCCCCGCTGTAACCGAAAGGTCATTAACTTTAGCCATCTTAATACCAGTAGCAAAATCTGGTAAAGCTGTAAGTGTAGCTGTGCTGTAATTGCTTCCATTATCAGCCGAGAGTTTCAGTATTATATCTGTGTTTAATGCGTTAGTTCCACTTGTATCTTGATAAGTGATAACTGCACCCATAGACGAAGTTGATGCTCCAGCAGTTATCGCCACTCCCTCAAAACTTCCTGTTGCATTAAGCCCCCCAGTTGCAGATTTAAAATTCCATTCGTAATTATAATTATTGTAGTTTGTTGTGATTGCACCTCCAGTTCTATCAACAAACTGAAGGTAACGATAAGCAACTGTATTTGACCAGCTAAATTCTTGTGGGTTGTTTGAACCATCACCCCAAACTTGCCCTCCTAATAAAGTTGTGTAAGATAAATTATCGTTTGAACCCTCCCATGCCCAAGCAGAACCAGCTTGTGCAGAGGTATTTTGAGTAGTAAATTTTGCACCTGTATAAATTTTTGAATTACCTGCACCTAAATCAAACCTGACAAAAACTCCTGTTTGTGATGCTGCCTGTGCTAATACTAAATTTTGACCACTCATAGTTCCGTCTATCAAAGCTGTTCTTGCTGGGCTTCCAGCTTCCCAATTTCCGTTATCTGTAACTGTATAAATTGATGTTCTGTCCCCACTATCGTAGCTTGAACTTCCTAAACTTAATGAAGATACATATTCACCAGACCCATCGTGTGAGGAATTTGTAAGATTAGTAATACCATTGGCATCATTGAACACATCAAAACTTGCAGAGGCAGTATTTGAAACATTAAGATTTTCTTGTGTGTGTACTCTTAATCCTAA
>CEUT01003271.1_pt1 | contig 15264 bp, 8 predicted proteins | sample 531401 | NCBI WGS metagenome assembly CEUT01 (sample SAMEA2622821, study PRJEB7988) | marine metagenome | biome: marine biome (ENVO:00000447); feature: surface water layer (ENVO:00002042); material: "saline water (ENVO:00002010), including plankton (ENVO:xxxxxxxx)" | depth 5 m | reverse complement strand
ATTTTGTAATTTTTTTTATTATGCAAAAATTTTTAAATATCAAAGGTTCTGCAGCAGCAGGTTTTGAAGGAAACCAATTGGTTGCAATAGAAGGTATAAAAACCGTTAGAGCAGCAACAGCAAATGCAACAACTACTGTTATTGCGTATAATGACGGCACAGCTACCACTATTACTACAGCGGCTCAAACAAACTTCAATATTCAAGTAGAAGTACAGGCGGCAATTAAAGCAGCGTTACAAACATCATGGACAAATCCTGTTTATGATTTAACGCTAACTTTAACTCCTGTTACTGTTATTAATGCTTAATTAGTATTATTGATACTAAGAGAAAGAAAGGGGACACTAGTCCCCTTTTTTTATTATCTTTGCTATATGAATTATAATAATAAATATTTAGTATTTAAAACAATAGCTACAGCAACCACAATGGGAACTCGTTATGTTGTGAGTGCAAGCGACATTTTAACTATTACATTAATATCTACGGTCACCGTTAATATATTTTACAACACCAATACGGTAGTAAGGCTAACATTAGATTCTAACCTACCACCTAACGATGAAACCCTTATAGATTATTTAACTCAACAATTAATAAAATTAATAAACAGTAAGGAGTATACTTTAGATATACCTACAACTTTCCCCGGTATTTTTAGCGTTAGTGGTCACCCTGTTGGATTGTCAAGTGTAACTGTGTGTACACCCCCTGCGGTTACTTGTCCTTAAAATAATTTACATAATACTTTTTTTTAGTATCTTTGTTTTATGATTAATGAAGTGTATAGTACAGTACTGTCTGTATTAAATAAAAATAATTATGGTTATGTCTCTCCGGGGGATTTTAACCTTTATGCTAAGCAAGCACAACTAGATGTTTTTGAGGATTTTTTTTACTCTTATAATTATCAAATAAATAAAGAAAATTCTAGACAATCAGGAACAGGTTATGCGGATATTAAAAAAGGAATTGATGAAGATATTTCTATTTTTTCTGCAACACAAGTTTTGGATCAACCAACCGCAACTTTAGACACAGCTAATTTATATAAGTTACCGGCAGATTACTATTTTATTGACAAGGTTTATTACTACCCTACACAATTATTTAGTGGAACGGCAACCGCTACGCAAGGTTTTAAACTAATTGACGCAGCAGGCGGTTTCACCGCTTCTACTATTGCTCCTGTTCCCGCGATTGGGAGTATTGTGGTTAACACAAGTCCTGCAGGAGCTCCCGCAGCTCCTATGCTTACAGCTTATGTTACTGCCGTAGATAGTGCTACAACTTTATCTTTGAGTGCAAACATTATGGCTAACACTCAAAATTATAAAATATATGATGCCACTAATATAACTCAAGTTGAAAAGGTAGCTCAAAATAAAATATTTAATCTTACAAGCTCTAATCTTACTGCTCCCACAACGCAATTTCCCGCTTACGTGTTGGACAATAATGTGGCTACGGTATATCCCTCTACCATTAATCAAAAGGGGGCGGTGTCGTGCCAATATATAAGGTATCCTAAAACACCTAAATGGACCTATGTAAATGTAGCAGGAACTCCTTTGTTTGATGCTTCCTCAGCAGAATATCAGGACTTTGAAGTTCCACTAGATAATATGCCTGATTTAATAAGTAAAATACTGCAATATGCAGGAGTACAAATAAGAGAAAAAGATGTAGTAGACTTTGGTGTTGCTCAATCGTCTTTGGAATCACAAAGTAAAATGTAATGGGATATATATCACAATATAAATATTACGAAAATAACGGCAACAATCCTATTGATGAAAATTGGGGGTCGTATCAATATGTTCCATTGGTAGATATTGTTAATAATTTTATGCTTATGTTTAATGATAATCATGCTATTATTAATAATGAAGAAAGATACAAGGTTTTATTTCATGCCAAAAGAGCTATTCAAGAATTAAACTATGATGCTTTTAAAGAGATTAAAGTTTTACAATTAACAGTAGATGATTTGTTAAGATTTATTCTTCCCTCTGATTATGTAAATTGGGTGAGAGTGTCTTTATATAAAGATGGTGTATTAAGACCTTTGACCGAAAATATTCAAATTAATAGTTCGTTAGCTTATTTGCAAGATAATAATGCTAAGATTTTATTTGACCAATTTGGAAATGCATTAAGTCCTGAGTTTTCAGGCATAGACCTTGATAGAATTACGGGAAAGAAAAAAACTTTATATTTAAATGAGAGCAGTCCTTTTAATAATTGTTTAGGATATTGTTGCGATGGAATGTGGTATTTTGATTACAACATAGGTGCGCGGTATGGTTTAAATACAGAGACAGCAAACTCTAATCCTACTTTTCGTATAGACCCAAAAGCAGGAGTAATAAATTTTGATTCTTCTATGACCGGTGAAGAATGTGTTTTAGAGTATGTTTCCGATGGAATGGAGCAAGGAAATGATAGTAAGGTTACGGTGAATAAACTATTTGAAGATTTTATATATGCCTATATTAGATATGCTATACTTTCTTCTAAGTATGGAACACCGGAATATATAGTAAATAGAACTAGAAAAGAAAAAGCAGCATTGTTAAGAAATGCAAAAATTAGAATCAGTAATATACATCCGGGAAGATTATTAATGAATCTGCGTGGACGAGATAAGTGGATTAAATAATAATGACTAAAATTCAAAGAAATTTTGCTAAAGGGATAATGAACAAGTCTACTGACGAAAGACTTGTACCTAATGGGGAGTATATTGACGCTCTTAATGTGCGCTTAGGTTCTACCGAATTGTCTGAAATTGGATCTGTAGAACTTACTAAAGGTAATACTAAATTAACGACTATTGCGTATCCCGAAACAGGGTTAGATTGTTCTACTCAGATAGGTCCTTTATCTGTTTGTGTTGGAGCTTATTCTGATGAGCCTACGGAAACTATTTATTGGTTTGTACATGATCCTAAATGGACGGGTGCTGCACCTGCAGGATCTCCTACAAGTGTAATTACATCAGGAAATGCTACATCTGCCGCACCAAATTTAATTGATGGAGGAGCAAATTTTGTAACAGACGGTATTCAAGTAGGAGATATAGTAAAAAATACAGTCACATTAGTTGAGAGTTTTATTACTGCTGTTGCTGCTACAGAATTAAAATGCAGTACACCATTTTTATTAGGGGAGGGTTATCAGGTTTTAAACAACACACAAAGATTAGATTTAATTGTATCTTATAATACTAAAACAAATGCACTTGAACAGCATGTTGTAAGTGTATGGGATGGTGTGGCGTGTTCTACGCAGAGATTAACTACCTTAAACTTTAATCCTAGACAGCGTATTAATGCCATAAATAAGGTGGGTGATTTGTTGTTTTTTACTGACAATTATAATGCTCCTAGAAAAATAAACGTTACAGCTTCTTATGCTCCTCCTACAGTAACTGTAGGCCCTCCATGTGAATTAAGTGCTGATAATTTTACTAATGAAGAAATTTTAGTTATAAAAAAACCTCCCTTTAATTGCCCTACTATTACTTTTAGTAGTGGAAGCACGGGAGAGGCAACTCAAAAAAATTATTTAGAAGAAAGATTTATTTGTTTTGCTACAAGATTTAAATATGCAGACGGTGAGTATTCGGCTACTTCTCCTTTTAGCGAGCCCGCATTTGTTCCTAAAGATTTTTTTCTTGCTCCTGATAGTTTGTTGAACGATGGAATGACTAATTATTATAATCAAGTTAACATAAGCTTTAGTACCGGAAGTAGTTTAGTCAAGGAAGTAGAAGTTTTATTTAAGGAGTCTGATGATCCTGTTGTGCGAGTTTTAGAAAAACTTGACAAAGGTACGGGTGCAAATGCTATATCTAATAACTCTACTCATGTCATTTCATTTGATAATAGTAAAATCTATACAATTTTAGAAGCAGATGAAATTTTAAGACTTTATGATAATGTTCCTCGTTTTGCTAAAGCTCAAACATTTATGGGCAACAGGTTGGTGTATGGTAATTATGTAGAGGGTTATAATTTAGTAGATAAAAACAATAATTTAGTTAAACCTCAATTTGAAGCTGTGTTAAGTTCTTCTACTGCTAACAGTCTTCCGGTAGCCACTACTTTGTCACAGGGAGAATACAACACTTATGTCTTTGGAGTAGCTCCACGTCCTCAACCGGGAACTTCTAATATAAAAATAAACAACTCTATTTTAGAGATGGATTTTACAGATGTTCCTTTAAATGCAGGTTCGGTTATAACTATAAGTTTTGACTATATGTGGGTAGATACTTCCGCGGGAGATCAATATTTTAAAGATAACAGCAGTCCTGCTAATTGTCTTGTATATGACCCGGGTAATGTGTTATTAAATTATTGTAGTGCTACTCCGGGGTCCTATTTTGATTGGGCTCAACAAACTGTACCTATAACATTTACCTATACTCTTACAAAAAATTACGCAAATGCGGAAGAGTTATTAAATGATCCGGGAACTAACTTTCATTTTTTAAATGCTTTAGGTGGTCCGGCAGGAACTACGGCAGCTTCGGGTCTTATTGCGGACGTGTTATCAGCAACTGATGCTATACAAACACCTCCCAATAAATTAACAGATCTTCTTTATGGAAGGACACTAGGGGCTTATACTTTTTTTTCAAACCCACCGTCCCTTTGGGCAGGTTTTACTAAATATGTAGGAGGACACAGTTTACCCCTACCTAGTGCTACTCAAACTGTATTTACCCAAGAAACACAAGCTTTAAGTGTTTATATGACTTCCGGGAGTACTGACAAGATTAATATAAAAATGAATCCTGTCATGTATATTCAAAATGTGACTAACCCTTCCGATGTTGAGCCATGCTTAGGTATATTTCCTAGATTTAAAAACCCTAACGTAAGGGTAGAGTCGTCTAAAGCTAATCGTAGTTTACATAGTAATAGAGGGTATGAAATTGGAATGGCTTACATGGATGAATATGGTCGATCTACAACACCTCTACAAAGTCCCAACAATACTGTTTCTACTACCTGCGCTATGTCGGACTTAGTAAATAAAATTACTGTAAAAATTCCATCAGGTCAATTTGCACCTTCATGGGCTACTCATTATAAATTTTATATAAAACCTGATCGGGAAGATTATATTACTATTTTTTCTACCCGATCTTATGTTGATTCTAAAGATGGGTCAGCATGGTTTTTACTTGCAGGTGAAAATGCTACTAAAATTGAAGTAGGTGACGAATTGGTTGTTAAAAAAGATGCCGCCGGCCCGGTAAGTACATGTGAGTATTGCACTGTAGCAAGTAAAGAAGCAAAACCTGCTAATTTTATTGCTCCTATAAATGTTAATTTTAACAGCACCCTAGACGCTACTGATAGCACTGTTACTTTAAGTAGTGCTACAAACTCCGAAGGTGAGACGGTAAATATGCCTGATGGAGAGTTGCAAGGAACGGGAACAAATCCTCAATACTTAGCAGTACCTGCAGGTGTTTATATGCAAATTAAAAACCCTAACTTTACATTAAGCTCTAACAGTAATCCGCCCTATCCGTCTTTGGTTCAAGTGGGTTCTAGTCCTATAGTAAATATAACTCAAACTGAAACAGCTAGCGACGGTTGTCCTATTTTAATTTATAAAGGATTAAGCGGGACACCGACCTCTATTACCGGTACAGGAACAGCAGCAGTGGCTACATATAGCCCATTTAGTATACCGCCGGGGACTGTGGTTAAAATAAGTTTTAGGTTTGAAAGAAGAGGCGGGTCAGTAGGTGAACGTATTATTTATACTTATAACCAAGAGTGGAAAGCTAATACAAACTATACAGATATAATTGATTTTTGGGATTCTAATAATATTGCGGCTTCTTTAAATTTAGGATCTTTATCGGGCACGGGATGTCCTAACGGGGTGACTACATCAATGTTAGAAACTATAAATACGGGTGTAGCGGCTAGTGCTATGGATGACATTAGTACCACATGTACTCCATGTGAGTTTTATTTTAGATGGCATAGAAATCCCGATACTAATGAAATTTCTTTATGTATAAAAGGTGGGGAAGCAGGAGGAACACTATCAACAGCTAGTAAAGTTACAGCGGTATTTGATATATCTTTTGAAAAAGATATAATGGTTTTTGAGACTACACCTAGTGATGCTTTGCCTAATATTTGGTATGAAGACTCTAAGACTTACACCATTAATACTACAACCGGTGGACATAATAGTGGAAATAGTCCGGGAGATCAAAACCAAATTCCGGGCAGTCCCGGAATTGATGGGTATGTAGAGTTGAGTTTCTTTAATTGTTTTGCTTTTGGAAATGGGGTTGAAAGTTATAAAATTAAAGACTCTATTGTATCTAAATCTTTGAAACTTGGAAACAGAGTTACTTCTACAACTACTCAAGAATATAAAGAAGCGCACAGATTTGCTGACCTTACTTATAGTGGAGTTATAAATGACGAAAGTAATATTAATAAGTTAAATGAGTTTAATTTAGGATTGCTCAACTTTAAACCTTTAGAGGATTCGTTTGGATCTATTGAGGTTTTAAGTGGAAGAAAGGGAGATATATTGGTTTTACAAGAAGATAAAATATCTTATGTGTTAGCGGGTAAGAACTTAATAAGTGACTCTACAGGTGGAGGAACTATTGCTTCTGTTCCTGAAGTTTTAGGAACTCAGATTGCTCGATTAGAGCAGTACGGAATAAGTAATAATCCCGAAAGTTTTGTCGTGTACGGATATGATAAATTCTTTACCGACTCTAAACGAGGAGCAGTAATCAGATTAAGGGGGTCTTCAGCTCAAAATGAAGAACTTAATATTATATCTGATTTTGGAATGAGTTCATGGTTTAGAGATAGTTTTTTAGGTAAAAGTGCGGCGACTACAACTGCTACCGATCCAACTACAATAAATTCATCTACCCAAAAACTTGGTGGATATGATCCTTATATGAATGAATATGTTGTATCCCTTAATGACCAACCTATTTTTAGAGAACTTTTACCCGACCCTTGTGATTCTGCATCGGGACCCGGAGACAACAATGTAAACACAGGTATTCCTATAGAGGATTGTGGAACAACTTTAAATTTTAGCACTGAGTCTACATCTATTATACAGCAGGGAGTTGATTTAGGAACTACTATTGGAACTGTTAATTTTGTGGTGGCTGCTAATGAGATTGCTTACACCGTTTCATTAACATATAATAATACAGTAGTAGCAGGGCCGACATTAGTGGGTGCGGGAACTTCTGCTACTTTATCCTTTGTTAAATCAACTAGCTTAGGGGCTAATGGTAGTAGTGTTTCATATTTAAGTATAACACCTTCAGCAACTACTCCGGGTAATGTTTCTATAGAAACCGCATGTGCTTCAGAAACGGCTATTAATGTTATTGTAGTTTGGTTTAATTCTAAGACAAGTGCAAATCAAATAGTAGAGCAAGGATTAAATAATATTAATACCACTACCGCAGTTCGTTCCGCAGGAACATATCAGTGGCAATGGTCAGATGGTGCAGATGGTAACGGTCCATTAACAGGTCAACAGGTGGTAGAGTTTGGGGCTGATATTGGAGCTGTAGGGGAAGATATTACTTCTTATACCCAAGAATATCATTACAATGAATTTCCTTTATCTGACAAAGATAATGGATGGAATGATGTTGATTTTATGAATTTAGGACAAGGGGTGACAGGACCTCCTGATGGATCAACTTTTTCATTTAAAATGCAATTCCCTAGTAATACAGATAACACATGGTGGGATAATTCTTATTATTGGAATGTAGATAGAAATAAAGTGATGTTTTTAAGAACCAATACTACCTATGCTAAAACGGCTACGGACGCTAAATTGCTACTTGCCGAGTGTAGAAATGCAGGTAATCCTAATTCGGGTGTTATAGGCCTAACTGTAGGCACTAATTTAATTTCAGAAAACTTACCTTCGCAGGGTGGAGTTCCAACTCAAAACGATCCTGCTATAACAGGAGAAGAAGTATATGTGGGAACTTTTACCGTTCCTACACCGGGGGTTGCTATGCAAAATTTATATATTGTAGTAGACGCTACTAATTCAACTGAAGAATTAATGTGTCAAAGTACAAGCGCGGGAGCACTTGGTGTAGGAGAAGCAGCATGTGAATGTTATTCTGTAGACGATCCATGTGGAGCAGGAAATTTTGTTTGTTATAAGTTTATTTCACAAAGCAGTAATTTTGCTTACAACTATAATGTAACTACTCCTACAGGAGCTGCCCTTCATGTTGCTCCGGCAAACTCTCCACCTAATCAGTATACTGTAACTTATGCATGCTCTAGCACGTTTCCTGAACTGATAACGGACCCTACTAATTTAGTTAATATAAATGGAGCTGTAGAACCTATTCCAATTATAGCAATAGAGTGTTGTGGTAATGCGGTGGGTTGTGCTCCATGCAGTAGTTGTACTTAAAAATAAGATATTATGGCAGGATCATTACAAGACTTTTATTTAGATGCAGGAAATTTATCCCTAGCTATGTGCGTATTTACTAACTCTACATTAACAACTGTAGCACCACAAGGTTATTACTCCGATGGGTTTGTAACAAGATATTTAACTGTTACAGGGTCAAACGGAGTTTTAGGAAATCCTTTGGAAACGCCGGATTGTTATGCGGGTTGTGGAGATACAGGTGAAATTATAAACACTAAAAACACTTCTTTTCAAGGAGGTCTTCCGGGTCAATTTAAAGGAACTTATCAAATGTGGTTAGATACAGGTGTAGGTCCGGATAGTACGGGCGCAATTATATGTCGAGTTATTTTTTCATATACGTCAACCCCTGCTACTACTCCTATTAATGGTTATTCACCTCCAATGGGATTATATGCATTTGCTGAAATTAATGGAGACTTAGTGCTTGGTGTTAATAATTTTACTTGCGCAGGAAGTTATGATAGTGCTATGATAGCGGGTATTCCTAATACTCAGGCCATGGCTCTTGTAAATCCATCGTTAGGTGGAGATAATGGGGGTGCCGTTAAAAAAACTCTTTCCAATGCTATGCCTGTAACTAATTCGGCGGATGCTGTGTGGGTAGGTAGTGCGTGTCAAACATGGTCAGACCCTGCCGCAGCTTGTGCTTTGGCATATCCTCAAATTCCTAATAATGCGCAGTATGTTAATGGAACTGCGGGAACAGTAACAGCGGCGGGACTACCTAGTTATAGACTATCAAGCTATAACAATATTCAATGGGTTCCTAATAGTCCTGCTACTAGAGATATTCAAGTGGTGGCAGGAGCTCCGTATCAAACACAAATAGGCCCTGTTGATCCTGCATGTGCAGGTCCTCCGGGAGATGGAGCTCGTTTTAGGGGTTGGTATACATGTGTTATCCCCAAGGCTAGCTTTAATATAGATAGAGCTGTTTTGCAAGTAGAAAATTTAGGGTGTGATGGGGGTGTTGAAATGTATATAGAATGTGCTAAATCTTTAGAGGAAAATGCGATTTCTTGCTCTCAAGCGTATAGCGATCAAATAAGTGCAATGGGAGGGGATCCTTCGGTCAATACTATTTATAATGTACCCGGAGCTGTAGGGGTGCAAACTTCGGGCACTCCTGCTGCTACCTTTTGGGGAGGAGTTCCTAATCGATGGGATTTAGTTTTTAATGATGTTAATGGAGAATTTAAAGCCGATGAGGGGTGGTATAGTTACCTTGCGGCAGGAAATTTAAGATTATTTTATGTAAATAATTATGGAGTAATTGAACAAACTAATATCCAAGGACAGTTAAATGTTGGTGGTCTTAATACTCCTTTTGGTGTTAAAAAACTGTGGTCAGGAGGAAAAGGTATATATAATGCAGACTTTACTATAAACACCGGTTCATCAGGAGCTGTAATTGTAAGAATGTTTTGGGGAGGGGTTCAAGGGGGACTACCTAAAGGTGTTATGGTAGTTCACAGTGACCCTGCGACGGGACGTACAATAGGTAAATATAATTTGTTTTCTATAAGGGGATCAAGTAATATCGATGGTGATTTAACTCAAGCTAATTACTCTTTACACAGTAGCTCAGATAATGTAGAATCTCTTACAGGATATTTAGAAGGTGGCCCGTCTGCGGAATTAGCTGCTTATGGTTCTCAAAACCCCGCCTATACCCTTGGTAAAGATATAGACAATACTGCGGCAAGTGAATGGGTCTCACTTACCGGAGCTAGAATAGGGACTTTTGTAAATGGGGAGTTTGTGCCTCCTTTTGATCCTGCATGGGAGTATTTTAACGGAACCCCTTATAACGGTGTGACCCTAGAGCAAAGTGACGAATATTCTTTAATAGAGACTCCGGTGTATATCGGTAGAAGTGCTAAACAACAGTCAAGTACACTAATCCCATGTACTCAGGGTAATTGGACACCGGGTTTGCCTCAAGACGCGATTTATTCCACTATTGACTGTGGCAATACTGATGGGGATGGAAGTTCAGGCGGTGTTCAAAACACTTATTGTCAACTTAATCTTCCGAGTAATGGTAATTATCAGTGGTCAAGTAATGCAAGTACTCAAGCCTTTGCTCCGGGAGTTGATGAAGACTTGTACTTTGGAGACGCAGCGTATGTTATTTATGGTGACACCACTTACGGAGGAAGCACGACAGGATATGCTGATTATATATTTGAAGTTTCGGGCGACATAGGGGCAGTTGCTCCTGTTGTATATCCCGACTTTACTACCGGATGCCTTGAGTGTACCTACCCCCAAATTAATTATGATGGAGAGACTCAATCTTGGGCAACAGGTGCACAAAATTCAAGTATTTTTGTGTTTAATCATCAGGTTCAATTGTATAAATCTAATTCTGACCCTGAGAACATAAAATCTCCGGGTTGGGGTATGGCAGTAATTCCATTGACAGGAGTATTGGCAAGCGATGAAACTATAACTGTTAGGGTGTATGCTTTAGGTAATCAATGTGCTTTTAAAGCTCAGGTAGGAGAGGTTGGTGCTTTAACGGCTATGGCAGATGTTTATAAACCTCAAAGCATTGGGGCAACTACGTATACTATTGCTAGTATGTGTAGTGGAGGAGCTTTGCCTACTGCAGAAACATGCTTTGTGGCTCACAATGCTTTTGGCGGACTCATAGATGGAGACTTTACAGGGTCGGAAGGACCGTGTGTGCCCGGTGTAGCAGGAGGTGCAGGAACACCATGTGCTACCGCAGGGGCTATGACTACTACTCGTCCTTATTTAAATGATATGGTTTTTAAAGATAATACAGGTCTCACTAGAATGGATGCGGGAGTTTACTTTGTAATAATAGGTGGAGTTAATTTCACTTTTAAAGTAGATAATTGGGGTGTGGTTCGTTGTTTACAACCATGTGCTGACGGTTTCTGTTCTTAATACAAAATAAAAAATATGCAAAATTACAATACTTTAACATATAGCGAAACATCTAAAGGATGGCCTTCTTTTTACAGTATGGGTGCTGAAGGAATGGTGGGAATGAATAATTACTTTTATTCATTTAAAGGAGGATTATTATATAGGCATAATACCAATGAAACTAGAGCAAAGTTTTATGGCACTAATTATGACGCTTCTATTACTACGGTGTTTAATAAGTCACCATTAGAGGCTAAATTGTTTAAAACACTTTCATTACAATCTACAAGCGCATGGGGTGTAACAGGAAATGCTATTCAAGGTTCAATAACACAGATAGCTAACTACCCTGACCCTGACCTTCAAACTGAAAATCCGGGAGAAGTTTTAACCGGCAATGTAATAGAGATTGAATTATCGGCAGATGATTTTGAACAAAAAGAAGGAGTATGGTATTCATATGTCAGAAACAAATATACTACCCCCGCTAATACGGCTATCCCTACTAGTGAGTTTGGAACGAGATCTATCCAAGGAATAGGAGGAGTAGATTCTAAAGCGGGAGAAAATACTGCAAATTGCTTTCTTACTTTTCCCGCAGACCAACCTATCCCTAGCTCTTTAAATATAGGAGATTATTTATATCAAGGCTCTACTCTTCCTATTAAAATTGTGGGAAAGGTGCTAACTATTGATAGGTTAAATAATAAAGTTGAGATTAATAATGATACAGGTGCTCATACTACTTTAACTACTGCGGATTTAAGTTTTAAATATTATGTTCCTAATTTAGAAATTGAGTCACATGGAATCTTAGGGCACCATTTAGAAATAACTTTAACTAATAATACAAACGCATATACAGAGTTGTTTGCAGTTGAGTCGGAGATAATGAAAAGTTATCCATAATTTTATTATCTTTGTAGTAATGAAATTAAATATAAAACCATTATCTTCTGAAGATTATGATAAAATACTTGTAGGATGGTGGAAAGATTGGGGTTGGGAAGCCCCGCCACGCGATTTTTTACCTCAAAATGGTGAGGGTGGTATAATGGTATACGAAAATGAAACTCCCATATGCGCAGGGTTTTTATACAACACCAACGCAAAAGTTGGATGGGTTGAATGGGTTATTTCAGATAAAAAGTATACTAAAAGAAAAGAGAGAAAAGAAGCTTTGAAAATGCTTCTAACTCATTTAACAGGTTTATGTGGGTCAATGGGAAAAAAATATGTGTATGCATTAATAAAAAATCCTAGTTTGGCTCGAGTGTATAAGTCTTTAGATTATAAAAAAGCAGATACTTATAACACTGAAATGATAAAAACATTTAATTAAAACAATACAATATGAGCGTAATGACCGCCCTTACAATAGCCTCGGTAGGAGCTTCTCTTATCTCCGGCATATCGGCTACTCGACGAGCTTCTTCACAAGCTAAAGCGGCAGCAGATGACAGAGACGAGGCAGAAACAGCCGCAGCCGCAGCCTTTCAAGAAGCTGAGGATACTTTAGGTGTTAATTTTATGGAGGGTTTAAGTATACAAAAAACTCCATATGAAGAAGAACGAGAAGCTAGACTTGTAACTAGTCAATCTTTAATAGATGCTGTGCGTGAGGGCGACACTAGGGGTGTGGCCGGTACAGCAGGAAGAATATTGGCAGCCGACTTAGAGGCTCAGCAAGACACAACTAAAGAGATGAGCGAAGAAATGCAGGCTATTGATTTGTTAAAACGACAGGAAGATGCACGACTTGCAGATGCAATGAGAGAATTAAAACTTAAAGAAACAGAAGGTGCACAAGCTGCTGCTGCAGATGCAGAGAACAGAAGAGTAGAAGCTTTGGAAAGAAAGAATCAAGCATTTCAAAATACTCTTGGTAATGTGTTAGGTATCGTTCCTATGTTTGGTGGTTTGGGTGGAGGTCAAACACAAGCTCAACCTAATCCTTTAGATTCTTTTTATAATGCAGATGCTCTTTCAAGCACAGGGACTCAATCCGGAATGAATCTAGCGGGACTACAGGGTTTGGTTAGTGGATCAGGAGGTGGAGAGGGAAGAATGGTATATACTCCTAACACTCAACAAGGTATGTTGTATAATAATTATATGCGAGAAAAAGCAATCCAAAGAGAAGCTGCACAAAATAAAACACAAAAAATGTTTGAGGTTTCTCTAGACGCATTGACCACTAAAAAGTAAACTATGGCAACGTATTACGGTTATGACAAAAGGGGTCCTGTTAAAAGTGTAGATTGGAGTAAGATTAGTAATGATCTTACCACTATGCTTGATAAAGAGGTACAAAGACGAGAAGGTATTATTAAAGAAATTGATGATAATACTGATGAGTTTTTAAAAACATTGGAAGACAATCCTCAAGGTCTACACAAAGGTATCAATGAGGGGTTAGCTACATTTTCTAATGATGTAAGAGAAATGGCTTTAATGCAAGAGAAGCTATTAAAGTCAGGCAAGTTACCTTTAAAAGAATACACCCTACAAAGACAAAATTTAATAGACGATACTAATAGAATTTTTAGTGTAGGTGAAAGATTACAAAAAGAATACGGAGACATATTGGGAGGTTGGCAAAGAGGAGAGTTACAAAAGCTAACTCTAGACCAATGGGATGGGTATTCTCAGTTAGTAGATTTTGATACTCACGGTCTTTATATAGATCCTAAAAGCGGAAAGGTTTTTACAGCAGAAAAAAATGAAGAAGGGGAAGGTTTCAAAACAGGAACTTTAAATTCTTTAGAAACCATTCTAAATGGAATGTCTCAGACTTATGTAAACTTTAACACTGAGGAATGGTTAAAAAGCCAAAGTGATTTGATTGCTCAATTTCAAGTTTATGCTAAGGACGGCAGTTTAACTAAAGACCCTACGATTAGAAAAAACTTTAATACAGTCAAAAACTCTTTGGTTTCAGGAGTTATGGCAGATGAGTATAATACTTCTAGTATTTTAACAGGAGACTTGGGCGGTATTCGTGATGAGTTTGGTATACTAGACCCTAATAAAACTTATAAATACACATCTAACAAAGATGAGTTTGATAAAGACAAAACAGGAACTCTTATTTATAAAGAGCCTCAAGCTAATAATTCAGGCTTATTAGATTTAACCTTTCAGGACAGCCAATTAAAAGCTGTTAAAGATTATTTAGGAAATAGATTTGATATGACCTTAGATGTGGTTAAAACGCCCCCTAAACCTAAGTCAGGTAGTGGATCTAAAACTAAAAGCATGCTTCAACCATCTCAGGTAGTAGACAAAATTAATATCCTTATGTCTGAGCCTTCAGTTGATAATGTAGAGTTAGCAGTGCAGGTGTTAAAAGAAAATTACAATACTTATAAATCTCTATTACCTAAAGAGAAACAAAAAACAATTCAAAAGATAGATAGAATAGATGAGAATCAAGATGGAAATGTTGATGCGTACAGTGTAACATTTGTTGATGCAGCAGGTAATCTTAGTGAACAAAAAGTTTCTATTAAAGAAGGAACAACTCCCGAGGCTAGAGCCGAAGCTTTATATTCTTTATTAAACCCTGTTAAAACGGCGGAGGGAGATTGGAATAAAGCTTTAGAATCTTTTAATAAGAATGATGAGTTTGTAGATGTTTCTGAATTAACCATTGCTCCTTTTATAAGCAGTGCTCCACCTAAAACTTATGAAGCTGTAAAATTTGATGTCCTACAGCCTTCGTCTAAATCACCAACTGTAAGTGCTTACATAACAGGTTTAAATAGCGTGGGTAGAAAAGAAAAACCTCAAGCTTTAGCTAGTACATTAAATTACGCTTTAGAATCTTCAGGATTTGATAGGTTGTCTTTACCTAATGTA
>CEUT01012346.1_pt1 | contig 15265 bp, 20 predicted proteins | sample 531401 | NCBI WGS metagenome assembly CEUT01 (sample SAMEA2622821, study PRJEB7988) | marine metagenome | biome: marine biome (ENVO:00000447); feature: surface water layer (ENVO:00002042); material: "saline water (ENVO:00002010), including plankton (ENVO:xxxxxxxx)" | depth 5 m | reverse complement strand
CCTGTTACTTTACATGGTACTCTACCTGTAAGTGCTACGTATGGGTGTGTTGCGTCGTCACCTGCTTCTGAGTTCATCATGTAAGCTGGTGCTGAAGAAATTACGCCTGCCACTCTGTGATCGTATTCACCGTTTGACATTTTGATTTCTTTATCGCCACCGAAAATTACCACTGTACCTGCGTCATACTGTGCGTCTGCTTCGTATCTCTCAGCCAAGTCCGCATATCTTGCCGTTGTTGCTGTTAATGTTGCAACGTTGGCGTGGATGTTTGCGTACGAGTCAATAGTTACGTTACCTGAAGTTGTACCATCTTCGCCTGATGTTGTAGCGAAAGCAAACTCGTCTGCTGATTCATCCCATAAGAATGAAACGTTTGCAGATGAACCTCTGTCTATGAATAGACCTACGTCTGCTGAGTTGGCACCAGATACACCACTGTTTAAGTGAAGAAGCGTATCTTTGATAGTTGTGTTTGTAGTGTCTACTGTAGTTGTAGTACCTGATACTGTTAAGTTACCAGAAATGAATACATTTCTGAAACCTGCTGATGCTGAACCTAAGTCATATGCATTATCTGTGTCTATTAAAAGAGAACCATTTAATGCAGTAGTGGCCAAGTTCGATAAGTCAGCTTTCGCTAACTCGTGTCCACCGGCAGTTGAAGCATCGTGTACGTGAATTGAGTTTCTAGTAGTGTTTACTGTTAACTCACCCGCTAAACCTGTGAATGAACCATGTTCTGCGGCAGTACCTCTACGTCTTTGAATTGCATAACTTGCCATTGTTTAATTGCTCCTATATCGATATATTAGCAATCTTTTAAAAGATTGCTTATTACTTTTTGTTGAGCCAGGAGTCGCGTCTCCCTACTCAGAAGTATTTACTTGCATTCACAAAAATATAAAGTTATAATATAACTAGTTTTAACTGTATAAATAACTGTAATAAGGTAAAAAATGCTAGGTTCAGGTGAAAGTATAAAGATAAGATTAGTTTGGGACAATTGGAGTGAAGACGGAACTCCAATGCCTAACGGTCTTCACCCCAAATATATCAAAGAATGGAGTACTAAATGGAAGCACAGATATGATATCAATGTGCTTACTAGATTTATACCATTAGAAAGATATAACAGAGGCTTTTTTCCACTATTATCAGCACAGGCAGGAATTTATGTAGATAATGTCAAGCCAGAAGACATTGCTGAAGATATGGGTTGCAAGGACTGGTATGTAATGGAACCAAATCATATGGATGTTTCATTGCTTACAGAAAATATGTTTGGTAATATCAATGAATACACCCTTGATATGATTAGACGTGGTGCTGTTAAACTTGTATTGTATTATGCTTATGAAGCCTTTCCAGTTAATCAAGTTAATTGGATCAATGTTATAGAAAGAAGTTTGGGTTGGTTAAAGATACCACCTGAAAACTTTATATTAATATTTGGTGATCAAAAGTTTGATAAAAATTATCAAAACTATCTAAACACTGGACAAGGTCCATATTATAATTTTTATATGCAAAATGTTTTTACTTTTGATCATTTTGCTTGGGAGTTTTCAGATTATATCAAAAGTCAAGTTGTTGGCAGAGAAGATGAACCAAAAGAATTAGTACCAGCCACAGAAGAAACTAGAGATAGATTAAGACCTAAAAAGTTTTTATGTTTAAATGGTGGTGGCAGACCTCACCGTAAATTTTTGATGACAGAGTTTGCTCGTAATGATTTATTCAAACATGGAATAGTAAGTTACTTAAATAAATTTGACATACCATACATACCAGAACATTTTTGTTTCCAGCCTGTACAAAAAGGCACAGGAGATCAAGGTCTTATAGATATGTTAGAATTTCACAAGAATTATAAAATAAAAGAAATGAATCTTGATGTTGATGCAACACAAGACGCATGGCACAATAGAGGAATGACTGCTCAACATTATCTTGACACGTATTTTAATGTTACAACAGAAACATGGCCAGCAGAACCGTCATTCTTTGTTACAGAAAAAATTTACAAACCAATAATGAATTTACAACCATTTATACTTTTAGGTCATCCTGGCTTACTTGCATATCTAAAAGAAAATGGTTATGAAACGTTTCCAGAGTTTTTTGATGAACACTATGATAACATAGAAGATCATGCACAAAGATTTTATAGTGTTATGCAAAATATTATTAGAGTTAATGCTATGCCACAAGAAGAACTACATGGCTTGTACAAACGTGTATGGCCAAAACTTTTACACAATAGACAAAAACTTTTAGATCACAGTCATGCAGAATACTGGAGAGAACTTATTAAAACTATGAAGGAGATTAAATGACAACAAGTTTGAAAGACTTATACATAGATGCTCTTAAAACACACGATTGGAATTACGAGATGCAACCAGATGCTAGATTTGATATAGGAATCAAGCAAAAGGAAAAGATTAGATCCATTGTTGAACAAGCATATGAGATGCAAAAAAATCCTGCAAAATTATTCTATAAGTATTGTCCAGAACATCTGTATAAGAATTCATTAGACTATGGTATTAGAATGCCATGGGAAGAAATAAAATTACATTTAGATATATTGCAAGAAGAAAGGCGTGAAGAATATTATAAGAAACTAAATGATTAAAAGATATTTTCATGAAGTTTGGGCAGGAGAAGAAATAAAATGAAGAAGTTAATTTTTTGGATAGTGTTTATCATAATAGCATTCTACATAGGATTATACATATGACAATAAACATTAAAAAATATATAACAAAATTAAACATAAGTATATTTTTGATTATATTATCTGTTGTCGTTGCTGTAGCATTTTTTAGTCATGAACATATAAACGGTGCTGTAGTTTTATTTCTTGTAACCACAATACCTTTAATTGCATTTCCATTTTTATGGACAGTATCAATATACAACAAGCAAGAATCAAAGAGGCAAGAAGTAATGAAAGGCAATTGGAATAATGATTAAAAAATATTTTCACGAAGTATGGCCCCAAGAAGAAGCAGAATTAAAAATAAGTTTGGAGGCATCAAGAGCCGCCAAAGCTGAAAGAACTGAAGCACGTAGACAGAAAAGAAAAGAAATTCATATTGCCAAAAGAAAAGGTCAAATTGATCATAGAACAAATCGACCGGGAAAAAGAAAATGAAAGATTTAGTTAAAGTTTCTTTTTTGATAGTAACATGTTTTGGTTTAGCCATTGTTGCAGGGCACGTGGCAGGCTATGGAATAATGTTTTTAGACGAATGGGAAGTAGATAGAACAATATTTTGGAAACAATAAAATGAAATACTATAAAGAAATAATGATGACTGGAAACCCCAACTACGGATTAGCAGAGAAGTTTTCAGAAGTATGTCCACAAACAGAATTTGTTAGTAGAACAAACAGTTATGATTTATGTACCAAAGAAGGACGTGATATTATAGCAAAGGCAAGTTTAGAATATGATGTATTTGTTAACAGTAGTGCATTACATCAATTTAATCAAACTTTAGTTTTAGAAACAGTTTGGAAAAGATGGAAAGATTATAACAAGGAAGGACACATTATAAACATAGGTTCAACTGTTGATCGTTCTACCAAAGGTGCTGTGTGGATTTATCCACAAGAAAAGAAAGCATTAAAAAGTTTAAGTCATCAATATTCTATGTTAGGTATTTGGGGAGGTAGTGGTATAAGAGTTAGTTATGTTTCTTTTGGATCACTGGCAACTAAAAAAGTAAATGAAAAACATCCTACAAGAAAATTAATGAATGTTACACAGGCGGCAGAATATATTAAATGGGTAATTGATGCTCCTGAAAATATAAATGTAAATGAGTTACATCTGGATCCAGTACAATGATGAAAGACGATTACGAAAAGTTTAGCAAATATAATGTTGCCTCTGAAAGAGATGCTGTGGACAATCAATATGAAAATTGGATGACCAAGTTTGATAGAGAACCAAAAAAGATACCAGCATGGCCAGGAGCAAAGAAAAAACTTGTAAACTATATCAATGATATGAAACCAAGTTTAGTTATTGATGCAGGTTGTGATAGAAATAAATTCAAAGGACACATTAAAAATTTAGTTGGCTTTGATGCAAGAGGTGTCGAAGGTGCTGACTACGTTGGAACATACACAGACATGCTCAGAGACAAAGTGTTTGAAGATGGTTCGGCTGATGTTATTATATGCCATGGAAGTTTACACACAGGTAAAAGAGAAGAAGTAAGAAAAAATGTAGCCATTTGTTCTCGTTGGTTGAAGCCGGGTGGATATATGCTTGTACGAGCTAAATGTAATTTTCACTGGGCACAGACTGATGCAAATAGTTACAACTGGCGTATAGAAGATGTACAAAGATGGAGCAATGACTTTAATTTAAAAGTGCATACACCTGTTGAAGTTTGCTATGCCAAAGACAAACGTGGTGAATTGATGGCTCGTTTTGTTTGGTGGTGGAAGAAATTAAGAAGAGACGAATGGTTAGACAGCAAAACAAAAGTACAAACTAAACATATCAATTGGAAAATAGTATGACTTGGTTATTGATTGGTATATTGATTGGATTGTTCATAAGATGTTTGAGCAAGCCTTACAAGTCTGACAAAGACAAATTTGCTGATCCATGGAATTGGACAGGATTCGGAGGCGGATAATGTTAAAAATGTTAAAGAACATTGTCGATCCTAACTACTGGGCAAATAAAATAGGCAACAAGACTGGTGCATATGATAAAGCACATAACAGTAAACTTGCACAATGGTCGCGTGGCCTTACAGGATGGAAATGGTGGGCATGGCAAATAGTAGGCGGTTTAGTATTTGTTGTTGTCGCAGAATTTGTATTAAACTTAATAGGCCTTAGTATGTTGCCTTGGAGATGGTAATGAAAGAATTAAAAATCACACAATGGAATGCTGATCATATGGAAGTGTATGGTTGGGATCATTTTAAAAAACATACTGAAAACACTGACGTGTGTATCTTACAACGTGTTATGACAGATGACATATGGAATTTAGATTTCGAATACGTTCACAGTGCAGGACAAGGTTATGGAGATGATGTTAGTGTAGTAATTGCTTCAAACATACCGTATCACAATGAAAAGGATATTGACTTACCAAGCAGAGAATTGTTAAAAAAGATTGATGACAAACATCAAGGTGGCAAAGCAATTTCATGTGTTATCGAAGGAGTTGAATTTATTTCTGCTTTACCTTGTCATGAAGGAGTGTATGATGAATTTACTTTGAGCAGACAAGACATTTGGAAAGACATGAAATATCTTTTTGAAAATTTTATACACACAGACAAATGTTTGATAGGTGCTGACTTTCATCAAGAAGCATACAATGATCCTACACACGAATCATTGATTAAGACAAATGGATTTAAAAGTCATGCAAATAATTTAATCACGTTTACCAAAAAACAACAATGGGGTAACAGAGGTCCGGACACAACAAGAGGTATCAATTTAGATCGTGTTCTTACCAAAGGTGATATAAGAGTATTTAATTTAGAATCATTTCCACAAAGTGTCAAACGCAATGGACACATACTTTTTAATTACAATATTGATTAAGTAAAGTGTTAACCAACGCACCGATTGTTCTTAAATAATTAATAGAAGGGCAGTGGTTATGTTGTTTAAAATCTTTTTTAAAGACGCATACAAATGGTACGAAGCAAAAACACTACAAGCATATGGCAGTGAAGAAGTTAAGCCACGATCCAAACGCAAGAAGTTTTCAACATTAAAAAACAAAGCACCTAAAGTTCCTAATCACACTTGCCCGATAATTGATAATGTTTTGGACACGTTAAGTTCAAGTCCTAACATCAAAGCAAGTGAATATCGCAAAGTCAAATCTAAATTAGAAAAATTAAGAACGCAAAACGAATTGTTGCGTGAAGGCGGCATGTATTGGTATGAAATCGCCAAAGGTGTGTTCACTGGCAAATAACACAGTAGTTTAGTTCATTAAAGTTTAACTTAAATATTAATGTAGGCTTAAACATGGCACGTAAAAACAAACGACATAAGAAATACCATGATACTGTAGACTTCCACGATGAAGTTTATACTCCAACGTACAAAAAGATTCAACCCAGAAATGATCAGCAAAGATTGTATCACAGATACTTGTCAGACTGGAGCAAGGTCATATTGATCGCCCTTGGCCCTGCAGGAACTGGAAAGACATATCTGGCTGTGCAAGAAGCAGTCAATTCGTTCAAGGCCAAAGATATTGAACGCATTGTTATCACAAGACCTGCTGTGAGTGTTGATGAAAAGCATGGATTCTTACCAGGTGGTTTGGTGGAAAAGATGGCGCCATGGATAAGACCTATAGTAGACATATTTAGAGAACACTGGTCACCAAAACAAACGGAATACTTCATGAAGCAGGAGAAGATAGAAATTGCACCATTGGCATACATGCGTGGGAGGACTTTCAAGAACTGTTGGATTATCGCTGATGAAATGCAGAATGCTACTCCTGAACAAATGAAGATGTTGCTCACAAGAATAGGTGACAACTCACGTTTGGTGGTGACTGGTGATTTGCAACAACACGATCGCGGCTACGATCGCAATGGTCTACAGGAATTCATACAGCGATACTCAAAGGAACCGGATCGCTACTCACTCATCAACACCATCAACTTCGGACAGGAACACATAGAACGTCATCCGGTAGTTAGCCAAGTACTAGACATCTACAAATAAGGCGTAGCCTTTACTTGCGGATTTATCCGCATTTAGGCCCCTCGGCGGCTGTGCAGGTGCAGTAGGAGTATCGTGTAGCAATATCCATGCGTATAGATCACTCTGTAGCACATGTTCAACTCTAATAGGTCACACGCCTAATTCAACTCTAGGACTTCAATAAACTACCGTCAGAACCGCTCAATTCAGATTAGTTTACAACATCCATCGAGTCAGAATATTCTCGAGTATGTCTCTACTCTGCCACATGTTGTTCATAAGGCACCACGCACTATCCACTCGCCATTCACAATGTCCCCCACGTGATTGGGCAGTAGGGTTGCAGTGATGATCTGTGGAGCACCTTGAAGTTTATCTAGAACCGCGTTGGGAACGGTGGCCCTAATGTCATGGGAAAACGAATATGAAAATCACGAAGTGATTTGATGTTGAGTTTTACATTAAAATAGGACTTCCTAAAAATTTAACCGCACATACAATTATAATGCAATATTCGCCGGTCTGATCCCTAGTCCTCGTCCTTTCGATCTTTGTTTTCTAAATAGGTTATTAATATCATTACTCCGATTGATACTGGAGTTCCTACCAAACATAATACCCATGCCATTCCTAGTGTCATTCTATTGGCTCTTTGATTATCTTGTAATCACCCACTTCTAATAAAACTTTATGACTGGCAGGTAAGTGCGTTGACCTTAATTGTTCTGATCTATATATTTTAATCACTTTTTTATTCTTTTGCCTATGCTTCATTCTTGAAACTACTTCTTGTCCTACATAACAACCTTTGGTATAATCAACTAGGCTTTCATTGACTTCGCTAGGAAACAATGATGGCTGTATCATAAAATTAGAATCCAACTTACCTTCGGATAGTTTTTTTATAAAGTACGTGCTGTCAAACATGCTCTTGTCTAGTTCTCGGTGCTGTACGTGAACTTTTGATAGCCTTGCGTAGGTGTTTAGGTACGACATTATATCATTTTGATTGTTGGAGCACAGCACAGTATAATGGTCACCATGGTCTGTTATTTCTATTTGATGCTTTATTTTACCCTGTGGAGTAAGTATGAAACTTTCTAAAGTTCCGTCGATCTTTTTTATGTCGTTGGTGATCAGCCCTTGAAGGAACTCTGATTTCTCTTCTCCGGAGATCGTTATCTCAATTGGATTTGTTTTCTCAACTTGCATTATAATGGATTACGTGATCCAACTGCTTCTTCAACTGATTTGAATCCGTCTGCTTTGATAAGTTTCACCAAGCCTCTGTTGATCTCACTGATGTTCTGTGGACCATCAAATATCATTGTTGTAATCATGTGGCATAAGTTAGCACCAGACGTAATCTTTTCATAAGCATCTTTGGCACTGAAGATTCCACCAACACCTATGATAGTCATCTTGCCTTGTGTTTTTCTATACACATGACGTATGACATCTGTTGATATACGTTGTAGAGGTAATCCACTCATTGCACCTTTGCCTTTGGGTAGTAAACCTTTTGTTGTTGGATACTCTTCTGGTCTGTGTTCTGAATTGAATTCTGGTTTTGCAAGGTTGGTACACACAAAGCCATCCATTTTATGCTCTATACAAGCATCAACTATTGTATCAATTTCTGGAATACTCATGTCTGCCGCAAGTTTTACATAGATAGGCTTTTTAGTTATAGGACGTATCTTTTCGTTGACCATTTTTAATAACACATCTAAATTTTCTCTGTGAACAAATGGTTCACCTTCCTGTGTGTTTGGACAACTGATATTGATTGTGTAATAGTCACCTATGTCTTTGAAGAGTGTCATTGTCTTACAGTAATCTTTGACAGCCGCTTGTAAATCAAAGTTTGATGTTTGGTTAGTGAGTGCCGCATTGATTCCTACACGCAATCTACCAAAGTTTTGATTCGCTAGATTCTTTGAAAGTTTTTCTGCACCCATGTTGTTTAGTCCATACCATACAACAATTGCTTTTGACTTGATCATTCTAAACAATCTTTTGCCAGGGTTACCAGGACATATTTCTCCTGTGATAGATCCTAGTTCAGCAAGTCCAAAACCAAGATTAGGATATATTTTTGTAAGCTCTCCATCCTTATCGAAACCTGCTGATAACCCTATTGGGTTTCTATACTCTACGCCATCTACATTTGTTTTAAGACTCTTGTGTCCGTAATCATATAATAAACTAGTGAATGCTTTGGTTACAGGGTTACTACCCAACACTATACCTATTCTTTTCATTGAATAGTGTGCATCTTCTGGATCCATTAAAAATATAATTGGCCTTGTTATTTTGTATAACAGTTTAAGTATAAGGTTTCTTATTCCTACAATAAAACTCATGTTAACTCTCTCCTATAATAAGTGTTATAATACTATTTATCACGGTCGTAATAATGAACTAATGTGTTATAAAAATCAATATGATCTCTGACTTCCATCTTTCTAACTCTTTTCCAATACCTAACCATGCTTTGTGTTAACTGGAATATTTCTTCTTTCTGTTCGGGTCTCCACTCATCATATTTTTGAAAAACTAATTTCTTGATGTCTTTATAATTATTCGGAACAGAAATATTTTTTATTTCTCTATCCGCTTTATGAAATATTTCACATAACATATTATATGGCATCAGTGATACATCCAAGTATCTAGGATCTCTGTAAATGTATCCCATTTCTACCATTTTTATAACTTTTAATGACTCAGCATATTTTAATAAATCTATAATGTTGTGTACATTAAACAATTGTATAGTAGGATCTAATTTTAATTTTATATTATAGTAATTGTTGTCCATTACACTTTTGGCTACTGCTTTATGTATTCTACTCATTCTATCGAAGCGACCAGGGTATCTAATAAAATTATAAACTTTATCTGTTCCGTCAATTGACCAACTTATTGTAAATGATTTAAATTGATTCATATACGGTAAAAGATCAGAACAATCAATCGTACCATTTGATACTGTTCTAAAGTCAATGTTTTTAGCATAGCCTTTTTCAACTAATTTTTTTATGTAATCTTTGAAACCATCTAAAAGAAATGGTTCACCGCCTGTGCTTTTAATACTCACCAAATTAGATGATATTGATAAAAGGTCATCCATTTTTTCATCAGGAAAATCAAAATAGTATGGTTCAACGTTAATTACTTGTTTAACATCATCTGGGTGTGGGTTTGCTTCTATTTCTTTTGTGTGTAAAGAGCTTGATCCTGTATCGCACATTATACAGGCATAGTTACATTTGTTACCAAACTTTAAATCAATACTTTTTATTATTGCTGTTCCATTGTTTACTATGTCATCAAATGTTTTTCTGTTTTCATTATACATTATAAGATTTTCTTCTTGCCTTTGAGATACCTTTCCAGCTTTTTCTTCAATGTAACAATTGCGACATTCTTTGATACGTTTTCCTTCAAGCATTTCTTTTCTAATTGATCTTAAATCATCATTGTTATGAAAAACCTTTGCAAAATTATTTTCATAGTATGACATATTATTACTGCCAACACTTCTTGAAAAGCAACATAGTTTCATATGTCCAACTGATGACGTTGATATTTCAGTAAAAGGTTTCACGCAAAAAGTTTTACCAAAATCTTTATCAATTTTATCTATGATTTCTTTTTGTTTGATCATTTTATCTCTAACATTGTTTTAATAAGTTCTATCCAGTATGTAGTATGATTTTTCTTTAAAAACACTTCTCTGTTATGTCTTAATCTATCCCATACTTTAACATACATATCTTGTAGTTCTGAATTTTCCATTGCACAAACTGTTTTAATATTTTCCATAACATGATAGAATCTTTGTTTATGATCAGTAATATTATCGTAGTGTTCATCAAACCAAATTTGATCAAAAGTTTGATATCCTTCTTCGTGTAAATATTTTAATAGTCCCGGGTGTCCTACAAGTATAAATGGTTGTAGATTCATTATTGGTTTAAATAATTTTTCAGTAACGAAAAAACTCGGTTCAGCTGGCCATGTTTCAGTTGTAACATTAAAGTATGTGTCAAGGTAATGCTGTGCTGTCATTCCTCTATTATGCCAAGCATCTTGTGTAGCATCAACATCAAGTTGTATTTCTTCTATTTCGTTACCATGCTTATGATGATAATCTACTGCTTCTAATAGTGCTGTATTTCCTGTTCCTGATTGTACTGGTTGAAAAACAAATTCATCTGGATTGTATGGTATATCAAACTTATTAAGATAACTTATTATTCCGTGTTCTAATAAATTATTTCTCTTTAGTTCAGTCATTAACCATTTACGATGGGGTCTTCCTCCACCGTTCAAACATAAAAACTTTTTAGGTCTTGGCTTGTACATTGTGTCTCCATCAATAGGAACAAGCTCTTTTGATTCTCTATCAGTTCCTATAACCATACTCTTGATATAATCCGAAAACTCCCAAGCAAAATGATCATACACAAAAACATTTTGTAGGAAGTATCCGTAGAATGGTCCTTGCCCAGAGCTCATATAATTTGAATAGTTTTGATCAAATTTTTGATCACCGAATATTAATATAAAGTTTTCTTTTGGAATTTTTAGCCAGCCGAGACTTCTTTCAATTACATTAATCCAATTAACCTGGTTAACTGGAAATGCTTCATAGGCATAATATAATATTAACTTTGTTTGTCCTTGTCGTAACATTTTTAAAGTGTGATCGCCTATGTTACCAAACATATTCTCAGTAAGCAAAGATATATCCATATGGTTTGGTTCCATTACATACCAATCCGGAGTCGACGATATATTCGCTCCTATTTCTTCTGGTTTAATGTGAGTAATATCTATTCCTGCTTGTTCGCATAACAAAGGAAAAAATCCTAAATTATATCTGTCTAGTGGAATAAATCTAGTTAGAACATTTATGTCATATCTATCTTTCCATTTAGTTTGCCATTCGTCGACATACTTTGGATGTAGTCCATTTGGTAATGGACCATTATCATTCCATCTATCCCAAACTAAATTTATTTTTATAGGTTGCATACTGTTATTTAACACCATCCATTTTCATAATCATCTTTATATCTATTCTTAATCCATTTTATATTATCTTTAGATAAGTCTATTTTAACATCATTACCACCAGTTTGTAAATAAGGTAACACTATATCTTTTCCTGAAACCTTTGATATTAGTTTCCTAGCTTCATCTAATTCAGACATGTCAAATATATGTGTATAATACTTTGGATGTCCCATAAAAACTGTTTGTGATTTGAAATGCCCTTGCACCCATAGATTATTCCAATACATATCAAAATTTTCTATAAACTCGTTTATGTCCTTATTTGTTCTTATGTATATGTTCTTTGGGTCAATTGCTTTTTTACGGAAAATTACTTTTCTAAAATAATCTTTTTTAGCCAAATCGTTATGATAGAGTATTCTGTTCCTGTATGCACTAACAAAACGTTCTACAGGGTCACGTTTTATTGCAAAGATAACATCTGCTTGACAATGAGTCCATGCCTCACGGGTACTTGTTGGCTTAGATAATGCATGTATAGTTTCATAATCTTTATGAGTATCATTAATGTATCCATTTCCATCGGCTTGTATTAACATATGAGCAACTGATGTACAAGCATTCTTCGGACAAAGTTGATACACTAAGGTATCAGTGTCCCATGGTATTCCATGGTTATATGTTTTTTTAAAGTAAGGCATTAGCTAATGGGTCTTTCATACCACACACCACACATCTTAGAACATTGTTTTAGCCTTGGTGTGTTTTTATCATTGGTTGTACACTTCCAACTATTTTGTAGATAGTTAGTAAAATAATCATGTGATAGTATCTCTTCTAATGAGTGATAATGAAGACTGTTAAAATCTTTCCCATATCGAGAATAAATTTTAGTGTTCCATTCATCACGTTTTTTAAAATTATGATTCTTGTGCTGATCTCCTAGGTAACAACACATATTAACTGTTCCATCATACTCCAAATATAATCCTTTTGTTTCATAAGGTGTACAAGTTATAGGTACAATATCCATTAAAGTATCCATGTCGTCTTGTGTTAATTCTGAGTCTGTACTTTTACCTAATTGTTTATTCATTATTTCTTTTACTTTAATGTATGATTCACTTTCGTAAGGTAGTTCAACATTATATTGTTCTTGCTTTTTATTTGCTTTACCAGTTAACTTATAATCTTTATTAGCACTATTAATAATGTGAGTTGATACTCTTGATCTTCTAACTTTTATTTCATGGAAGCCAATGTCTTTCATTCTTTTTTCCCACTCATCTATTTGATGACTGTTGTGTTCAAACTCAATAAATTGTGCTACTGCTTTACCACCTGCATTAATAAATGCTTTGGCATGATTGATAACATCTTGGTACTTTGTGTTTCTTCTATAGATATGATGTGTATCCTCTAAACCGTCTACTGCAAAAACCACTTCATTGTTTTCATAACATTTTAATATGTTAGCTAATTTAATCCAGTATTCATCATTAAACATTGCTCCATTGGTGTTTAGTTTAATTGCTATTTTATCATTGTTGTTTATTATGTATGTAAGTATACCTATCAAATTAGGATGTATGCAAGGATCACCAAAGTTACCGTTAAACTCTATATTTTTTAAATTATTACCTTTTAGCATATCTGGAGTAATAAACTTTTTAATTACATCAAGAGGTAAGTCCCAAGTGTTTGCTTTTCCTATTTGTGGATTTAATTCTCCTCCATCTATGTTTCTAGAACACTCTAAACAAGATGCCTGACATCTTGCAGTAATATCCAATTGCACCCAAGTTAATATATTTGACCTCATATCTGTATCTTTTATCTATAGTTATTACTATATTTATTTGTCATAATAGCACACGTTATCACGTTATACAAATACTTAATCATCAAACAAAGATGCCTAAATATATTGTGTATAAATTGATTTGGTAGGAGATATAGACATGGAACAAGATAGAATTGAAAAAATTGAAAACGACTTAGATGTTATTAAAAGCAAACTAGAAGAGCTTTTTGAACATTTAGGTTTAGAGTCAATTAATGATTATGATGACTATGACTACGAAGATGAGGACGAGAGTGACGAAATTTGTGACGACTGTTATGATGATCCTTGTGCTTGTTTACCGGAAGACTACGATTACGAAGATGATGATGATGACTTCGAAGCTGAAGATGATGATGAATACGACAATGATTTTTCAGACGAAGAATTAGATGATGACGAAGATGTAATCGACGGCGACTACGAAGAAGATTCTAAATAAACTTTCACGTGATATGGGAGGGGTGTAATAAAAACACTCCTCCTATTCTTTTGACAACGGACTAAAATTTTGATCAGGTGGTCTTACCATAGGCATCCTGTCTAAAAGTTGTTTATTCACGTAGTCCAAATACATTTGAACTGGTGCATCTGTTAAACTTTCAAAAGCAAGAAGTAGATAAGAATCATATAAACATTGATAGTGACCGTTAGGTACCCATCCAATTGGTTGAAAGTCAACAAAGTTAAATGTATTAGTCTCAGGCTCTATCATTATGTTTTCATTATTTAGATCACCAAAACAAAATACATATCCTTCTCGTTTAAAAGTATTTTTAGAAAATGGTATTTTAAATTCAGGATAACGTTTGGATAATTTTATTCCAACGTCATGTATATGAAGTTGCTCTTCTACCCACCATTCAGAAAACTTTTGAAGATCTATATTTTGGAATCCTTTTTTCCCAAGATATCTTAATGGCTTACCAGGCATCTTGCGTTGTTTTTGAATACAACCAAAAGGTGGAATAAGTTTCCAATCTTCTAGTAATTTACTATTGTGATATTCAAAAAAGCAACCTAATTCTCTTGACTCGTATTCGCCCATTGTATTATCAACTGCCCAGCTTTTATAAACATGAGTCTCATTACAGAATACTATCCATCCTGTGTTCATTTGCTGGTGTTCAATAAACTCAACTTCAGTGTTGAAGGTAGTTTCTACTAACTTCTTATGCTTTTTAATCTTACCTTCTACTTCAAAGCCACCGTGATTGACCATGCGTCTTATCTTAGATCTATTTGTTTTTTTGAATTTAACTTTCGCCATCAACTATATTTATAGTCCGTAAGGAATACAAATATAATGTATACTCAAAACAATGCCCTACTTTTTTATGATTTATAAGAAAAATAAAAGTAATGCAGATAGCATTGTAATAACAACTGTAGCGACTGCGACTACCCCTGCTGTGGTATATATTGCATTTATAAATTTTGCCATTTTTAACTGCTTATGATTTTATTATAACATATAAAAATAATTTTGCAATACAAAAAATTAGTTGTTATCCACAACCAATTGGTGGCTTCGATAGGACTTGAACCTACAACCTACGGTTTAGAAGACCGTTGCTCTATCCAGTTGAGCTACGAAGCCATCATTGGTGCGAGTGGAGGGATTCGAACCCACACATCCATATGGATAACGGATTTTAAGTCCGTTGCGTC
>CEUT01059251.1_pt1 | contig 15292 bp, 8 predicted proteins | sample 531401 | NCBI WGS metagenome assembly CEUT01 (sample SAMEA2622821, study PRJEB7988) | marine metagenome | biome: marine biome (ENVO:00000447); feature: surface water layer (ENVO:00002042); material: "saline water (ENVO:00002010), including plankton (ENVO:xxxxxxxx)" | depth 5 m | reverse complement strand
TATTTTTATACATATATAATCACACGTTATTTACTAGATTCAAATATCTCAGAGCTAACAGCAAATAAGTTAACTTTACTAGTTGAATCGTGTTCCATTTTAACTTCAGCATAATAACCAATTACACCTGAAGTACCTATTTCTTTATTCTTTTGAAAAAACACATAGTTACCAGCAACTGGTATATTACCAGTTATGCTACTTGGGTTAGTAACGCCATTTGTTTTTATCTTACCTATACCTTGAGTAAGTATTTCTTTAGCATCAAGATCAACTACTATATTCGTTACAGCTGCGTTACTACTTGTTTCTACTTCAACATCTATAGTTTTATTTGCTTTATTTATTGCTATACACTTACCTAATTCACGCACAGTTTGCACTTTAGGTGGGTTATCATTACTAAGTGCTGCAAAATATATAATATCATGCGCAGATTTATTAGCAGCTTTTTTTGCTAACGATGTGTTTATATCTTGGTTAAATGCTAATGTTAGTGTTGCCATATTATTTTATTTATTCAGGTGTATCTGTTGCGTGTACTTTAAATGATAGTGTTGAACCAGAAGTAACTTCACTTGATAACTTCATTGACCAACTAAACGTAGCTGATTGAGTTGATGAACCAGTTCCACTATATGTAGGACTAGTGCTACTACCAGTTGAGTCGTTAAACCCAACTAAAGTATCATATGTCAAATCAACTTGACTAGATGTTGATCCTTGGAAGTCACCAACTAAAGTACCAGTTCCTGTTATAACTGTTCCAGCTGCTGTTCCAACAGCTACTGTAGGGCTATTACTTAGCGATATACTACTTATAGCATTACCTGAAGCTGAACTAGCAGATACCGTAACTGGTATTGGACTTGGTGTTCCGCTACTTTCGTTAAACACGGTATTTAAATCTAAGTTTGTTGTTGCATTGGTTGTACCATATTTAACCACAAACGCTGTCATGCTAAATATAGCTGACTTAGTACCGCCACTATTATCTATAGTTACAGTAGATCTACCAAATTTTACAATGCTACCGCCATCAAGAACTAATTGCTGTTGAGTTGTGTCTAGTCCACTAAACGTTAATGTTGCATTATTTAATGTTACTGATTTAGATAATACCAATGTTGTTCCTGATATTGACTCAACATATACGTAATCAGATATTCCTGTTCCAGTAACAACCATACCTGGTAAAATGTTAGCATTGGCACTAGCTATAGTAAATGTAGTATTAGTTACAGAGCCACCAGTTGTGGTTGCAGTTGTGTTTGATTTTCTCGTAAAGTGTTGATAATAAGGGTAAAATTGCGCTAATGATATATTTTGTGTAGATGTTACCTTGTATGATAACAATAATGTATCAGGAGCGTCAAGCTCTTCATTACCACTACCTGTTATAGAATAACTAGATAAATAAGGCGAAACATTTATTATAGTCATGTTAGGTAAAGCGTTTTGTAAGCCAAATGTGACCTGAGAATCAACATATTGATTTAATGTAAATATAACTATACCATCACCACCTGTTTCTGTAGCATCAAACGCATCGGTAAAGTCGCCAGAGTTAACCTCTTGTAATTTAACAGAATACACTCTTGATGTTGTGCCAATTGCAGGGAAAGTAACATCAACGTCTTCAAATCCTTGAGACCCTATAGTCTTTGTTGTTACGCCACCAATTAAACTAGTGCTTGACGTTGCGTTGTTGTACGCGTTAATTGTAAACTGCGCGCCATTGTCACCATATACTCTTACAGTTCTTGTTTCACCACTAGCGCTTAAATTACTTGTATCTTCTATGTCATTGGTAATTATATTTGCGCCGTAAACCTTATTTGTTGACTCAACTATGCTATTTGCAGCATGAGCTCTAAAGTAAAGAACATCACCAGTAACATCTTCACTTGGATATGTATATTTTACTGTTATTGTGTAAGCACCGTTACCATCAGGGCCAGTTGTTGTACTTGTGTAACTACCTGGATTTTTAACACCAGATAAATCAAGTTGTGGTGCTCTTGCGAATGTAAAGTTATTTGCTGGTGTTATTACCTGTACAGCTGTAGTTATTGTTGAATTATACGCTCCTAAGCCTTGCGCGCTACTACTTAATGACGCAGTTGCGTTGCTAAGGTCATTATTTACCACCCTGCTATAATTAAATTTAGCAGCTTCTATACTATTACTTGTATTAAACGGTAAATTAATATCTACATTTGACGATGGCATAGTAAAACCACTTAAGTTTACTTTAAATGTTATTCCCTGTGAAGTTCCATTATCCTCATTAATATTAGCTCTATTTATATTAGTTACACTTGTGACTTTAGTGTCTGTGCCTTGGTATGTAAAACCGCTAATACTACTAGCAACTTGAAAACCATCTTGTGGTATTACCGTAAAAGTAGCAGAATCATTAACGGTAGACCCAACGTTTTTCTTTATAACAATATTTCCAACGCCTTTGATGTTACTGTTATTGTTATCAACAAACTTTAATGTAACATTACTTTCTGATGTACCCTTTATGTAATTAAAAAATTTATTTTCTTTATCTTTGAAGTGCGTTACTTTTCCAGACTGCTGGTCACTTGTTATTTCTGTAGCTTTCCAGTCTTTACTACCTTCGTAGTTTATTGTTTTAAAATTTTTAATTGATGACGGTGTTTCGTTTAGTATTAAATTAACACTAGATTTATATTGTGTTCCGTAGAATTTATTTCTTGTTTCATTAGTGTGTGACCACATGTCTGCTAAAGCAAAGGTATAATATATATTATTTAAAGATATACCAGCGTCTTGTATAAAAGACTTTCTACTAAGCCAACCTTTTGTAAGTTCAGTATAACTAGCTGTGTCGTTGTTTAGTGTTACATTATACGAGTCTGTTGTTATGTCGTAACTACCTACTATAGATGAGCTTTCTTTTAAATTATCTATAAAATAATCACGCATACCAACGTCTGATATGTTTGTTATGCCATCCATAGATAATCTTAATATAGCACCTCTTTTTTTATCAGCAAAATAGATACGGTAACCATGACTAGCAAAGCTTTCTGGATTTGTTGATATACCATAATCACCAGCAAAAGGTACTGCTTGACCTAACACATTTTCAGTTGCAATTAAATTAACGTTGCCATCAGCATTAAATAAAGCGTCTTTATTTGCTAGTATTTTTAAAACTTTATCTTCACATAGCGCTATTAAATCTGTATTTCTAGTATACACTTTTTGTATACTACCGTATGTTGGATTTAAATCTTTTGTTATTTTTAAAGCTGTGTTAAATTGATTTAACTCATTAACACTAGAATTACTATTATATATACCAGAGTATATTAAACCATTGTTTCTTGTCTCTTCGCTATATGGTTCACTTAACGTAGCACTTACTTTAGGCCCTTTATCAATTGTAACAGCATTAAAATCATCTCTTATTCTGTTTGACTCTACGCCATTACCAAAAGCAAAGCAATTAAACCATGATAACGTTTGCGCTCTACCGTGATTATCAGTTTTTATAAATAGCTTACCTGATCCTATTTGGCTAATGTTTTGAACTTCTTGAGTTACAGCAGCGCCTGTATCTGGATTTGTAAATGTTAATATTTTTCCAACACTAGTTGATAGTGAATTTGAGCTTAATTGAATTTTATTTCCATTGTTATCTACATTTAAAGCTGTAACAGTTATCGTTGATCCTGGCGCTGTGTTAAAACCGGTAACAACATCGCCAACATTAATATAATCAGTTACACCAGTAACAGGATATGCTGGGCCTGCTTCATGCCATATATTTAAGTCGACATCTTGAGCTTTTGGTTCTGTTTCAAATATTGCTGGGTTTTTTTCTTTTTCACCTGTGCTTGATAAATCTTCTTCTAATATAGCAACACTTAATTTATTATTAAACCACCTGTCTGCTATTTTTGTTATTTTGTTACCAGTAGAATCATTAACAGTTATACCACCGTCAGTTATTGGATCCCATGTTATAGGTTCTTCTAGTTGTATCTCGTATTGAAACCCTTTATTTGATGACCAGCCTTGTCTATGAGCCCTACTGTGTATATCATCATAGTTGTAAACCTTTTGTGTTACAACTTTTTTTATTTTATATATAGCGTCACTATCTGCCGATGTTGAGTTATCATGATCAGAAAATTTTAAATATAGTGTCTTTGAACTTTTAAGTGTATCGTGAAGTAATTTAGCGTCTTTTTTATTAGCAGCATAACCTTCACCACCAGCAACAGGCGAAAAACTACTACTGTCAAAATGTCTTAAGTATATTTCTCTTTGACCTTTTAAGTTTGTAACAGATGAACCTACTCCATAGGTTAGATATGGCCCCTGGCTACCCCCAGTAACACCATAATACTTACCAATGTCAAGACCAAAATTAACATCATGATTATCTGTAACCCACGATGATCTACCTAAAGCATAATCATTATCATCTATTAAAACTAATCTTTTCTGCACTAACTGTATAAACCTTTTTTCTGATAAAGTTTGCTGTTTTCCAAACTCAAGGTTTTGATTTTTTTCTATCTTGACAAAAAACTTAGACTCAAAATCAGCACCATCTTTTTCAACGTCTTTAAAAAATTGCACGTTTATAGTGCCGTTAGTAATTGAATTTGATGGGAGGGATGGTATAAAGTCAACGTCTGAACCAAGTGTTTCTTTTAGTGCAAACTCGTATCTATCAGTAGAGTGATCAAAAGCATTATCGCCATTACCATCTATTAACTTAACGCTGTCTACCTCATATACTTTAGATTCAATTTTAAGATCTGCATTAATAAACTTAACGTATAAGTCTGTTTGAATACCAGATGATATATCTGACAAGTTACCTCTAGTAACTTTACCGCTGTCATTCATATCAAAACCACTGATTCTAAATGTTTTAACATCATTTTGAGGCACAAAAGAGTGATCATTATCACTAGTAAAATAACAAGCAGAAATTTGCCCTATAAGTTTATTTTCTTTTTTAATAAACTCTGGCGCTGCGTTTTTAATATCTACAATTTTATATTTTATACCTTCAACGTCTAGATTACCTTTAACTACAGATACATCTTCACCATGCGCTTTTTTTAATATTAAATAATCACCTTCTTCAACTTTATTTCTTTCAGCCGATTGAAAAGCTAACCACGTATAATCTTCTTCATCATAATACCAACTATCAAGCGCTATGTTATAATACTCGTTAGAGTTTTCTTTTATGTAATATTGAAAATACTTTTCAAAACCATTAGTACCATAACCAGCACCACCTTGAGGTAAAGATGAGTTAACTTTAACCTGTATTTGGCTGTTGTTATCGCAATACCATATAGGCACGTCAACTTCTGATGTTTCAGTTTGATCCGCTAGTTCCTTAGCGTCGTTTGTAAAGACTGGTGTTTTTCTGCCATATTGATCAATATACACAACGCCTATTTGATATTTTCTTTGTGATTTAACAGACTTTGTGGGTTTTATTTCATCAATGCTTTTAGCTATTACCGTAGCATCAACAACAACAGGTTTTGTTATATCAAAGTTTTGTGTATAATTACCATAAACAAGTCTATTACCAACAATGTCTTGAGCTTTTGCCTTACGTGGAACATTATCATATGTTCTAAGTAATTGGTTTGATTCTAATAAACCTTGAATTTGTTCTGAAACTATATCTACAGATGTTTCTTCAATTTTTAGTTTTGCTATTATATATACATTAGTGCTATTAGACTCTTTGTACAATATCTCAATATCGGTAACATCATCTGGCGGAGTCACAAATCTATTGAGCGTTATTCTTTGAACTGTATTTACCATTGATTTATTGTGAGACTTCACTGGATCGTAATCAAAACCATTTTGTTGATTTGGTAAAAATGCAACATCAGTAAAAGGAGATATTGATGACATTTGATTATTTGAATATTTCCACCTGTAAGCAAATCTTGGAAATTTTAACTCAAAAAGTGCATCTTTAGTTTCTAGTGTTACTACAAAGTGAGAAAAGTTGTTTTGTTGTGATAAGTAGTTAGTAGCCATAGATACAACGACAGCATCGTAATTTACACTACTTGAGCTGTAGGTTGGGCCAGATATTAATCTTATTCTAATAACAATTTCATTTTCACCACCTTTTGTTAATCTAAGAACGTCATTTTTATTAAAAGCACCTTTATGCATACCCGCTAGTGTAAACACAAACGTATCACCTGGTTGTAAGGAATTTGAGCCAGGGCTAACCTGACTAGGTGTAGCTAACGTTTTGTTAGGTAAATTTGCATATAGTACCGTACCTTTATCGCCGTGTAAAGTGCTGTGAAGTTGCATGTTTGGCGGTTGCCAAGGAGATTTTTTTATAACAGTTATTTCTTCTTCTGTTAAACCAGTTGTGCCACTTGTAAATGGATTTGATGTATTTGCTCTTCTTTTAAATTTTTCTATTTCTATTTGCTTTGGTTCTTTTTTATTATCGGTATAATACAAAAATCCATCAAGAATATTTATACCAGTTATATAATCGTTTGTTTTAAACCCTAGTATATCTGCGTCATCAACAATGACGGGAGAAACATTATTTGTAATTTGATCATACTCTACGATCATGTCTGTAGCGTGTCCAGTAGAACCGTCTGCTTCACAGTGTAAAAAGAAATATATTTTACTTGTTACTTCATCTTTAGCAACACCTATTACTTTTCTTGTAGTATCCGCTAAAACACCAGCAGAAGTTAATTTTGTATTTATATCAGAAAGTTTAACGTTACCTAAAACGTTTTGTATAGTTCCGACTGTTGAGCCTTCAGATGTTGCCAGCTGTACATTTAAAGCGTCTCTATACTCACCGTTAGGTATTAACCTTTCATCAAGGTCTTTATTCATACGACCTGATGTAAATACTCTTTTAATTTCTGGCATATTTATTAATGTTTAATGGTCTTGGATTTACCTCTCATTATTTGAGTTAACTCTGCAGACTTTAAATTAGTTAATCTTAATTTAGCTTTTCTTATTTCAGCAAATCTTTCTTTTTTAAATCTAGCAACTAAATACTCAGGTGTATTTGATCTTGTTGCTAATACAGCGTGTGCTATATATTTATAAACAGCTTCTTCAGCAAATTTGTGTACTTTAATATCACTTGTACTTACACCATCACTTATGTATTTTAATGTTACAATTTTACCAGCAAGGTTTGATGAAAAGTATATTAAACCCTTATTGTTGTCTATAAAAAATATACCATTACCTGTAGCTGTAGTTGGATTAAGTCCATATCTAGGTTCATTATCAAAAATATCTTCGCCTGTCTCTGTGCCATCGGCAGACTGATCACTATTTGCTTTGAATTTTCTGTAAGTTTCAGAGTTTTCCGCAGCAGTTAATTCACTATTAGAATCAAGTATATATTTATAATCACCGTCTTGTAATAAAGCAGTAGGGTTACTTGTGTCGTTTGTTTTTCTTATTAATCTCTCTGATCCATCATCACCAACCCATGACACTTTGACATAGTTTACATAATCATGTGGTAATACCATAGATAACGTTGGTGGCACTTCAATTTCTTGAGCTTTTTCTGTTCTTAACGTATCGTAATTTAATTCTTGTACCGCTCTTTGCGCGTGAAAAGCAATATCTGTTCTACTTATTTTTGATATTAACTTATTTTCACCAACGTAAGAAATTAAAAAGTTATTTACAATATCATCAAGCTTAACGTTTTGATATGTTCCATATGCTCTATCATAATCATTTAATTCAACACTTATTGTTGCTCCTGACGCTGGCGCTGATGTAAACGTTACTGTTGGTGAAGTATAGCTATATGTAGAAGCTGCCTGTAAAACATTATTAACATAAATATTAAATTGACCTTTTTCAGTTGGTAGCGGATCAAAGTTTGATGTTGATAGTGTAAACGCGGTTACACTTCCATTGCCTAAAAATGTTTGGGCTGCTTTATAGTACCCTTCGTGATTTAATTTTTGTAACGCCATTTATTTATTGTTTTTCCTGTTGTATAGTTTGTATTTCTTCTTTATCAGCTATTTGATATAAATCAGGCTGCTTAATTACAACACCTGCTAATTCTAATATTTTTGTAACCAGGTTAGTTTCTTCTGACACGTGTAACTCAAAATCAACTTTATCATCAGCTAAAAACAAAGCCTCGTTATTTGATCCTAGTATATACGCCCACTCTACATCAGCAGGTTTTGCTATGTAGTTTACAGTTACATTTGTCATACTTGCTTTTGGATACATCTGTGCAGTTGTTGGGGAAGTTTGCACATATACTGGCCTAGTCGCTGTAGGCTTTGTTAAAGGGGTTGCTCTTAATAAATTAAGTTTTTTATTACTAACTCTTTCTACCTCAATATAATCTGTACCATTAATAAATGATAAAGATGTTAGCTTATACATTGATGGTAATGTAACAGCACCATTAGTTATATTATAGTAATTTTCTTTTTCAAAAATAGCTATTTTTTCTTCAAGCGTAGTTACCATATCAGCATGTCTAGTATCATTACCAGGTAACCTAATAAACTGATTTAGATCATAAAAATATTGCTCAAATATTTCTAGTTGAGCTTGATTAGCTAACAAGTTAAACTCTTGAGGTGTTATATAACCTCTTTGCTCTTTATTAGCTATTGATAATACCCTTTGATATACTGTATCTATACTTACTGCCATAATTTCTTTTTTATATAGTGTAGTCACCCAATAGAGTGACTACTCTATAAAGTGATTATTATTTTAATCTTTTTTTGATTTGTTTGTAAATCTCTAAACCTTCATCGGTTTTAAAATAAGCTGCTAATGCAGAGTATGGATGTTCATCAAATGGAACTTCCATCATTTTTCTTTTTGATTTACCCATCGTAAACGTTCTATTATCTTGAGATAACTCTAATATTCCAGCCTCAACAGCTTTAATACCAAAGTTTCTAAGCTCAACGTTATCATCTTCTGCTAGCTCTAAAAATAACTTAGGGTTATCTTTAGCCATAAGCAACACGTCTCTTTTCAACTCTTTACTAGACATTGTACTTACAGAACTTCCAAGCTCTACTCTTAATATAGCTTCAACCTGGTCAATATCCATGTTTTTAGCTGTATTTAATGCTTCTATTTCTAGCTCTATATCTTCAACGTCATCAATTGCCTCTTGTACGCTATCAAACTCTACATAAACAGTATCTTTATGTGGATGATAAAGTGAAAGAAGTTGTTGTAAAATAACGTTTTCTTTCGGCACTTTCAAAACTCCATCTTCAAAAGTAATGTGTGCTAATCTAGCATCACCTTTAAACTCGTCAACAAAAACACTTTGTTGATTTGATGTGTATCGCATTTCGCGTTGCATGCCTCTTTCAGGATCAAACCAAAATATATTTCTTGATTTAATCGTGTAAGTTAAAGGAGATACATTACCTACTAATGTGTAAATTCTATCCTTTAATTCCCATTTTGTTTTTGCAGTTGGCACTGCTTGTTTTGTATTTTTCATGATATAATAAAATAATATTGTTAATAAAATAAACTACCCTCTCAAGCAGAGAGGATAGTTTAATGAGAAATAATTATCTCTTAAGTAACATAAAGTTGTTAGCTGCTTGTACAACTAAACATCTTTCTGATAAGTAGTTAACGATCATTGCATCTTCGTCAGATGTGATGTTTCCACCTACAGAACCTGTTATCCAAGATTTAAGTTTTCTGTCATCAGCTTGTGAAGCTCTATATCTAACATGTAAGAAAGGTCTTTTGATATTTCTACCCATACCTTCATCATATACAGTCGATACACCAGCTGGTATAATACAACCAGCAACCTTCATGTCGCCAGCTCCTACTGGAGAGAATCCGCCATAAGCTTGTTTGTCATTTAAGTATTTCCAGTCAGTTTTGTAGAAGTCATAAGAACCTCTTCTAAATCCTGTAAATCCTAAATTAACAGCCATGTCATCTGAGTTATTGAAAACACCAAATGAAGCAGGACCTGATCCTTTATTTAGATCACCTAACATATCATCAATTTTTAGAGTAGTATCTCTATCTAAGTATAACATGTTTTCTTCAATAGATCCTTCTGCATCAAATTTAGTTAAAACGCTGTCAAAAGACGCGATGTCGTTTTCAAAAGTTCCATCAACAAGGTCAGTTACAATGTGACCTCTATTTGTGATAGCTTGGAATAAACCTTCAGTACCACCTTTAACGCCTGCAGCGTCAGTTCCTAAGAAAGAATCTAATTGGTTACCAACAGCTCTTTCAGACTCAATCATACTCATCTCTAAGTAATCATTAAATCTTGATCTAGTGTCACCTTCAGCTTTCATGTACCATAGGTATCCTGATTGTCCAGACTCACCTGATACTTCAACCCAACCAATTTGTCCAGCGTCAGATCCATTAACGATGAATCTATCTCTGATAATGATAGGCTTGTTTGTATAAGAGTTAAAACCTGGAGTTAAAGCGTTTCTAGTTAAAGAATCACCTTTTTTAAATTCAGAACCATATACCATAGCTTTCCATATAGTGTTTGTACCAAACAAACTACCTGTTGTTAAAGCAGCTTGCGTGTAAGGTGTAATAACAACTTCATCAGCGTTATTAACCTCAGCAGTAACTATACCTTTGATTACTTTTCCACTTCCAGTTCCACCAATAGCGTATAATAATACTGTGTCATTTAATCTAAATAATTCAGCATCTTCTGTTGACTTGAACTTTACTTTGTTAGTAGCCGCGTTACCACTTCCACTATTGTGAGTTTCAACTTGGATGTGAAGTCTTCCTTGCTCAGACCATCTAACTAAATCAGAAGACATTGCTTCTTCAGCTCCGACTTGTGATAAAAATCCTGATAACATTCTGTTACCATATCTTTCTACTTCCTGCTCATATAATTCAGGAAGATATTGCTGCGCCCAACCAGTTGAGAAATCCAAATAGTTAGCCGAAGCAGTTTGTTTACTAGGTAGAGGATTAGGTACGTTTAAATCCCCACCTGGCGTAAATACAGTTGCCATAATTTTTAATGTTTAAGTTAATTTTTAAGTTTAAATTTAAAAGAGTTTGAATCATCACCAAGCACTTTATATTTAAAACCACCAGTATCAACAGTTCCTGTTTCTCTTGGTGTCATATCAACATTTTTAGCTTTTGCCATAGTTTCTTTTACAGCATCAGCTTTACCTTGTTGATAAAAGTGATTAGCAATAGCATCAGCGTTCATCGCTGTAAATAAAGATTTATGATACCCAACAGCGTCATTCATTGTGTTGTTTTTGTCTAAAAACTTTGACACAAAGTTATTAATGTCGCTTTGTGTATTTTTAACATTATCTACATCATTAACATTAAACCTATATCTTTTATCACCAACTTTATATTCAAACCCTTTAAATTCACTGTTGAATACTTGTTTAGTTTTATTTTCAAATACAGATTTTTGTTGCTCTGCTATTTTTTGTGACTCTTCAGTCTCTTTATTGTATCTATTAAAAAAATCAACAGCCTTTTGTTGCTCAGGTGTTAACTTAACACCACTTTTGATTTCTTCATAATAATTGGATTTTAATTTATCCATATGGCTTCTTGCGGACGCAACTTGCTCTTTAAAAGCCAATTTCTTTCGTTTTATATCTTTTGGATCATCAACCTCTTCATCAAAAGTAAAACCATCTTCTATTAGAAAGTCTACTTCATCAGCATTTAAGTGAGGTTTAGTTTGCCTATAGTATTCACGAAGCATTGTCATATCATCGTATTTACTATAATCTTGATTTAACTTTACATAATCCTCAAGATCACCACCAGTTTCATTCATAAAGTCTATAACTTTTTGAATATTTTCTGGCAATGGTTCACCAGTTTGTTTCGCTTCTTCAACCGCCTCTACAACTTCTTCTTTAACTTCTTCTACAGCTTTTTCTTCTGTTGTAGTTTCGTCTTCTTTAGTTTCATCAACTATTTCCTCCAAAACTGGTTGTTCAGTTTCTTCTTCTTTATTTTCAACCTCTGTAGTTTCTTCTTTTACCTCCTCAACAACTTCTTGTTTATTTTCTTCTACAGTTTCTTCTTTCGGTTGCTCTTCAACCTGTGTTTCTTCTACAGGTTTCTCTTCTTGGTTAAGGTTTACTTTTATAGTTTCCTCTTCACCACCAAGTTTTTTCATGCGCTTTGGTTGTTCTTTAATTTTTATTTCATCGCCCATAGGCGCTTCAACAACCTCTTCGGTTTTCTTTTTTTTAGCCATAATATAATATTATAAAATTAAACAAATTATCTAGGTCCAAACATACCTAAATTCATACCATCTCCTAGTATATCATTACCTGAAGATTCAAATTTTTTAGGTCCTGAGCCATCTTTTCTTTGAGATATTAACTCAGACTGTTGTGATGCTTGTATTCTAGTTCTTTCATCTTTACGATCTTCTTTCAAAGATTCTTTATTTTTTAATGCCTCAACTTCCATTTGCTTTAATTGCATACTTAATTGGAACTCATGATTCATTAAATCTTTTTTAAGTTGAGCTTCTGTTTGTAGCTTTTGTAACTCTAGTTGAGCTTCAACTTGTTCAAGCTGTGCTTTACCTTGTGTTAGCGCTTGTTGCTTTTGTATTTCAGTTTGTGCAGCCACTTGTTGTGTTTGCGCATTAGCTTGTGCTTGTGCTTGGATATTCTGCTGTGCTACAGCTTGATCTCTTTGTTGTTTCTTTTGTCTTCTTATTTTTAATAATTGATTAGCAAGCCTTACGTTTTTAATTTCTCTAACGTCTATAGCATCTTCTAATTCAATACTATTTTTTGACAACGCTATTTGTATGTTGTTTTCTAGCATTTGTTTTTCTTCTTCATCTGGTGCTAGTTCAATAAATATACCAAAGTCGTACAAATGAAGCTCAGACATCTCTTCTAACGTACCTACATTGTGCGCTCCAATGGCTTGTATAAACGCGTCTTTTGTTGGAGAATATTCTAATATATCAGATATTCTTAATGATAAACATTCTGCGGTCTCTGACGCTAAAAATAACCCACTTTGTAATATATGCCTTGTAGCGGTATTCGAGTTAGCAGCGGCTAGTTTCTGGACTCCTACGAGAGCGTTTTTATCTGGCGTGCTACCATCTCTAGCTTCATTTAGCCCAGTTACATCTCTTATCATTTGTAAGTAGTAATTATACGTATTTATTAGCGCACCTAACTTATTACCACCTGATCCACTTGTAATTTCTTGTATAGGAACTTTACCAGGATTCATATCGCCTTCTGAAGTTAATGATCTACCAATTATACTACCAGTTTGAAAGAACATGTTTAATGCTTCCTGTGGATTATAATTTGTTCCGTTACCTAAATCAACTTCAGCTAAACCATCAGCATCTAAGTAAACACCATCAGGTACCATACGATTTAACACTTGCTGTATTTTTAAGTGTGTTAATTGTATCATGTCAGCAAATGTAGTTATTCTACCAACTAATGATTCAATTTTACCTTTATACATACGTGGCGCAACCATAGCATAATTCATTTTAACCTTAGTATAATCGCTCTTAGGTCTTATCATGTTTTTAGCTAAGTTCCACTTTAATAACTTGTCTGTACCTAAAACTAAAGCACCCTCATATAACACCTCAATAGACTTAGATAACTTCTTAAACCTTTCATCACCTTGAGGCGGATCAAAGTTATCATCTTTTTGTATTACTTTATCAGCACCACTTGCTAATTGCTTTTCTTTATAAACATCATTAGCGTATGTTTTATAATTAAAATATAAAACCTGTACAATATTTTTATCTATATCTAAAGAAGACTCTGAGTTTCTATCGCCAAAAATACCTCTACGTGGGCCTTGTTCTTGTGCATCTAATAAATCTTCATTAGTTAAATCAGGAAATTGTTTTTTAAGTTCATTAATAGGTATGTCTTTTACTTCACCAACGTAGTAAACATCGTCGAAATAAGGGCTTTCAGTATATGACCATACCATGTTAGCTGGATCTACATATTCAACCTTAACACCCTCTGATGTTGTAAAGTTATTTTTTATAGCACCAATACCTAATACAGTTAAATCATAATAAACTCTTTTCTTTATATTTTCAAAGTTGTTACCTTCTAGCAACACGTTTATTGCTTGTTCTTCTGCTAACTCAACATTTTGTTTGTAGCTTAACTGCATATGAAGTTGTAATTCTTCCTCAGTTTCAGGTAATGTATTTGGATCGTTTTCGTATAAGTTTATACCAAAAGCTTGACTTGCAAAGTTATTTAAGTCTTGGGTTTCCATGTCCCTTAATATTGACTCCATGTAATCAGTTCTTTTAGCAACACCGTATGGATCTTGAGAATATGCTTTTATATCGTATGTTCTCTCAGCAATACCATTTACTACTATGTCTACAAATTTAGGGATTATTGGGACTGGTTTCCAGTCTAAATTAAGATAAGATAAATCACCATTTATAGATAATTCATCTTTATATTTTTGAACAGATTGTTCACCTCTTGCGTATAATTTTAATTTATGAAATTGTTGTCTAGTAGTTTGTAATCTATTTAAATTACTACCATTGTTACCTAACCATTCATTTTCAATAGCTCTAGCTACCTGTAAGCCATACTTATAGCTAGCCTTTTCAGCGTCACTTACTACTTGACTAGGAAAATAACCTTTAGTTGTTTTTGCCATATTATCCTATTATTTGCGATCTTGTTCCATCGTTTGCATATCTTGCAAAACTTATATTTACTTTTTGTTTTTCTACATTAGCGTTTGGCGCATACAAATTTCTATTGCAAGCCATTATTGCTAAACCACTACTAATAGTAGCATCAAACTTTGTTCTTTTAGTTATATCAAATTTAGACCAATCGTTTAATGTTCTATTAAAATACATATTACCATATGTTTCATCGGACCTTAAACCTACATGTTGCTGTATATACATTTCAATTGCAGCAGCGTGTGCTTGTTTAATATCTTCACTTGTATTTGGTATACCACCAATTTCTTTTTCAGTTACAGAAAGTTTATTCCATATTTTATCAGGCCTGTTCATTGAGTAACCTCTGTAACCACGTCTTCGTAAATGATATAATAATCTAGGCTTGTTATTCTCTGCAAGTATTGGCATGCCGTAAAATACCAATGCCATTAAAACGTCTTCAAAGAATATTTCAGCCGTTTGAGGTCTAGCAACATATTCTAAAAAAAATTGACTAGGAGGAGC
>CEUT01019282.1_pt1 | contig 15326 bp, 15 predicted proteins | sample 531401 | NCBI WGS metagenome assembly CEUT01 (sample SAMEA2622821, study PRJEB7988) | marine metagenome | biome: marine biome (ENVO:00000447); feature: surface water layer (ENVO:00002042); material: "saline water (ENVO:00002010), including plankton (ENVO:xxxxxxxx)" | depth 5 m | reverse complement strand
AGGATCACGTTGCGAAGGAAGTATGGGTCAACAATGACGTCAAACTTCTTGCTCAGAGAACCAACGTTCACAGCACCAACTGAGCCAGTTTCATCGTCGTGAGTGACAGATGCACGGAACCCAGCGGTAAACTCAAGGATGTTCGCAACTTCAGGTCCGCAGACAAGGAAGTTAGCGCCACCACGAAGAGTCTTACGGTGGATCGCAGCAGAAACATCATTGATTGTCTCAATGAGGGTTTCATACCACTCAGACACGGTACCAGTGAAATCAGGAGCAGCAGAGCTAGCACCAATTTCAGCACCATTGACGTCTACAAACAGACCTGGAGCACGTGACCAATAACGAGTTGCAGCAGTTGCACCGTTAACAAGGTCAGCAAGAATCTCACGATCAATTTCGAGAGCGATCTGCTCAGAAAGAATCGAGGTCAACTCAACTTCGGCGTCAAGGTTGTGGTAAGCGTTAAGATCTTGTCCTAACTCTGGAGTCCACTTGGCCTTGAGCTTCTTGGTTTGAGCGGTAACAGCGATGCTGTCGACCTTGATGTCGATCTCAGGGATCAACTCAGATCCTTCCAGACCCCACGAAGACGTACCTATAACTGAACCAATAGCGTCAGACGCTTTAAAGTTATCAACAATTGGGAATTCAACCGCAAGGTTAAGTTCGCCGTCATTTGTGGACGTAGCAGAAGCATCTTGAGAAGTGTGATAATACAAGCGAGTATTCACACCACTGTTTTGACTTAAGCGACGAATTTGTGCTGTGTTAGCACTGCTCAAGGTGACTCCACCCAATATAAGGTTCAAAGAATTAACTGATGCTGTAACAGCAGCAAGGTTTTCTTTGTCAAGTTGCGACAATAGACTATCAGCAAACTGAACTTGAATAACGTGTCCAGCAGTTGATGAAGCGCTGAGTGCAAGCAGATCAGGATCATATGCAATCAGCTTCTTTTGTGCAGCAGTAGAGCCCGTCAACGAGAACGTTGTGAACGAAATAGCTGACGAAGTAACATTCGCGGTGCTTTTTGGGCTTGCGTATGCATAACCACGTGCACCAGCGGTACGAGCACCAGAGAAGTCTTCCTTAAGGGTACCCCCGATAAGGTCAACACCACCAGTAACTTGCGAAGCTACTTGATCGCCACCATAGATAGACTTATTAACTAAGTTACCCATTCTGCCGTCACTGTCGCCTAACGTAGTGGTTCCAAGATTTGGCGAATACACAAAATCCAGGAAGAAAATGAGTCCGCTTGGCAGGCTCATTGGTTGAACAGAAACAAGATCATTTGCGATTAGTCCTGCAAATACGCGACGAACAATTGGAAATGCGACAGCCGCGAAGCCCTCAACATCACCAGCAGACATGCTGCTGCTCTCACGTAGTAATTCTTTTGCTTGGTTTTCAAGCAAGCGTGCCATTTGGCCCTTCTTGCGATCTCCATCGAGACCTTCAAGAAGTCCAGTCTTTTCCCACTTGGAAAGAAGAGCGGAGCCCTCTGCACGCATATCACGATTGACAACACCTTCGGTCAATCTATCGATAATACCAGCCATTTTATAATTTCTCCTTTAATAATAATTAATGGTATCTATTTGATACCTGCTAGTCTTTTCATCCTATCCGCAATTGGATCGGATGGTGTGCTCTCTTGACGAGTAGCACGAATAACTGACGAACGTTTATTTCCAATAGCTTCGCTCAGTGATTGTGGGCTTCGCTTAGGCTTTGCCTCCACTGTGCTTTGAAGTGTCTCAAAGATTGTACGTGCTTCAGTTACAGAACCAGCATTAGAAATTGCTTCGACAATCTTTTCTTTTTGTCGCTCATTAAAGGAGGTATTCCTAAGTACGCGGTTCGTATACAACAAGCGAGCATTTGAAAGGTTTACATCTTGCAAGTTTTCTTGCAATTCTCCCAGTGCTCCCTCATATTGTGAAAGCTTTTCAGTAAGTTGTTTATTTTCAAAAACCAACTCTTCTTGTGCTTTCTTTAAGGTTTCCATATCCTCTTCTACGTCAGTAGAGCGTCTATGGGCCAATTCTTTTTCAATTTGATATGTCGTGTCTTCAGATGACCTGCCAGCCCAGCCAGCAAGTTCAGCTCCCATATCAACAGTAAGTTTTTCCATGATAGCGTCAACAAGCGCATCTGCGTCAAGTTCTTCTTCCATTTTAAGATCTTTATCTTCATCTGCTTCAGCCTCTGTTTCGTCAGCGCTTGCTTGTGCAGCAGAAGCGTCAACAGTCTCAGCTTCTTCGATCTCTTCTTTTTCATTCAATTCTTCATCGTCTTCAGAAAGAATTGCAGCTAAATCTTCTTCAGTCAACTCAATCTCTTCATCTTCATTTAACTCCGCATCCTCGTTTTCACTAAGTTCTGCTTCCAAAGCAGCAACAGCTTCTTGAAGCGCGTCAAGATCAATGTTGACAGGAACCTCTTCGCCCGATTCTTGCATCGCAGGGATTTCGCCTTCTTCTTCTGACAAATTATCAGTTGCAGCAAGGGGAATGTTTTTAGCAACGTTACTGGGGGTAACGTCAGTTTCTTCTTGTTCTAATAATTGTTCTAAAGTTGCTTTTACTTCATCTGAGTATTTTTCAATAACTGAAGTTTCAGCGTTTTTAAGTGCAGACTCGCGCAATGCTTTAGCATCCACGATTGCTTCTTGTAATAAGCTTGACATTAATAGGGCTCCTAAAGTGGGAAATGTTCAAAATAAATAGTGCCAAGACTCACAAAAGGCCATTTTTGATATTAGTTGCCAGAGCCACTTATAAATGCATTAAGCTGATCTAACTCCCAAACTGTTGTAACAATAGCCTGACCAGGAATGTTGTTGCTTGTGTCATCGCCAGACTTAAATCTTAGGCCAACCGCGGATCCTGTTCCAAACGACCAGCTTCCTGTTGTGTTTGTGCCCCCTAAAGTTCCGTCACCTGTTATTACATTTACTCCGCCAACATAATTTCTTCCTGGCCAAGATGAAGCTGTGCAGTAAGATGTAGCAACAGCCGCGGCGTCTATAGTGCTGCCATTCAATTCATTGACATTGGCTACGAACAATAACCATTCTGGTTGTCCATTTGCTGGGTTTTGAGTTGCCCCAGTAAAGTGATAAGTAATACTAATTAATCTTCCAGAGAAAGGTGATAACAAAGCATTTGTTCTGTCTAAAGTGTTAGAAACTCCGCCGGCGCCATTTAATGCCACATACCGTCCCGTTGCAGCTTGACCACCGCTTGTTAAATCAAATTGACTAACAACTGTGTGCAGCATCCTGCCTCTTGTAGCGCCATCACCATCAATGGTAAAGGCTGGGTCAGCAGTATCACTTTTGACGCTTACTAATAAATCAGAATCAGATCCACTAACATTAAATTTGCCACTCAAATGCACTCCGCCAATAGCAACTTTTCCAGATCCAGTCACTGCTAAAATAGTATCATGGCTTGGGCTTTTTATTAAAAGTGGTACATCTGAGTCTGTTCCCTTAATTTTAACCATAACGCCGGCGCCGACTTCTTCGGTTCCAACCTGCAATTTACCATTTTGAAGATCAAGCAATGATAGTGCACCAGAAATTGCAGAACCTGTCATATTAGACATGTTGATATCGCCTGTAACAGTAAGACGATCACCATCAAATGTAAGGTTAGCTTCACCATTAACTTGGCCACCGCCCAAAGAAGTAAATATTCGATCATTACCATCATTAGAAATACTAGTTACTGCTGGTGCTGCACCATTCGAAGCTGCAGTTAATCTACCTTGGGCATCAACTGTTAAAGAGGTGTAGGTATAACTACCTGCAGATACTGCGGTGTTATTTAATACAATATTTATTTGATCAGCTTCTGCGGTGGTTGTTGTAATCCCAGTGCCGCCAGAAACAAAAAGTGTATTGCTATCAGATATTGTTTGAGTGGGGCCCAAATTGCCTGACAGAATAAAACTTGACATAGCAGACGCGGGCGCAATACCACTTAAAGTGCTGCCATCTCCGTAAAATTTAGAACCTGAAATATTTAAAGAACTTGAAATATGAACTTCGTCAATTACGGTGCCCGCTGAATAAAAAGCTGAACCAGATACGTTACCAGAGGCAGATACATGGTTATTATTAACCTCTAAGCGAGTTACAGCACCAGTCCCTGTTTTTAATTTTATAGAATCGTTTTCAAAATCAATTTGTGTATCGTTCGGGTCGCCTTCAAACTGGATGTCGCCAGTGTGCTGATTACCTTTGTTGCTGTTGTATGCCATTAAGTGGTTTCTCCTGTACTACTAAGTAGACTCAACTTCCCTTTGAACCTAAAATCCACCAGTTTTCGCCGTCAGACTGGAGTGTTCTTGACGAATAATTCATTTTAATCTCCACTCTGTCGTTAATATCAATCGTTCCCTCATCACAAGAAATATAAACAAGATTTGAATTAAGCTTATATTTGTCTCTATTTGTTTTCTTAACAATTAAGATTCTACCGGTATGATTTTTAGCTGCTGGTAATTTAACATTTATGGTATTATCAGAAGCATCGCACAATATAGTATAATCGCTTGCTAAGACTTCGTACTGTTTTGATGTGATTTTTATAATACTATTGTAGACTGCTCCGTCGTTTACTAATTTTTGTTTTATTACGGCACAATTTGTATTTACCTTCCCGTTTATATCAAGAGTGTTTTTTGTGCTGTCATAAGATAGATTGTCGGATGATTCAAATTCTTTTTTGCCCTTAAATTGTATATTGCCAACAGCGCCGTGGGCGTGAGGAATTTTATTATTTATAAATGAATTATATAAATTTCCTAGTGTTGTGCATGCAGCCGTGTTGCGCGAAACATCTTGTATAATCAACAAATCTGCATCACTTAGGTTTTGACCTTCTGAATTAACTTGTATACAATTACCTGGGTTAAAATGTAATTTATTTGATGAGATTTGTAAACCTGATTGTGGTTTTATGTTAATAGCAATACCATCTTCGTCGCATGTGATACCATCAGCCACTTTGATTTGCAATTCATCTCTTATGTTTTCAAGACCAAATCCATACATTATATGCTGGGCGCCGATGGGTGACACAAATTGATTTGACGGTATGTTACTTAATTTTTCTGCGGAGCCTTCAACCACATGTGCAACTATTCTTTTTACATGAAGTGTTTCATTTTCATATCTAAAATTATAAGTTGCATTAGCTGTTTGATTTTTTCCCAATAGCAAAATACTATTTTCTGAACCGCCTTTTACTTTTTGGATTGCAACATCTTTTATTGTTGCGCAAGGGCTTTGAGCATCTGTATCGTAAAAAACGCTTGCACTAATTGTATTTTTGAAAATTTTAATTCCATTAATTTCTTGATCGCCGTGCTGGTCAACAGAACCTTCTATTGAACCTTTTAGGACATTATACGCCATATTAATTCTCCAACACTATAAATAGGCCATTAATTTCATTTATTCGACACATTGTATAACTATAAAAAAAAGATGCCCCCTCATAAGAGGGAGCACCAAAGTTATTACAACTAAAGCTGTAAAGGGATAATGATTATACAATGCCCCAAATGTTAGTTGCAAGGTATACACAAGTGACAGCAGCACCAGCAGATTCAAGTACAATTGAATCAGCATCATCAATCTTGTGAGAACCAGATGTCAGAATCGTAAGTGTTCCTGCAGCACCATTTTTAATAGTAACAACGTCACCAGCTACCTGAGAATCATCTGGAAGAGATACTGTAGCACCAGCAGAGCCAGTAGCAAAGTTGTAACCTTCAGAAAGTGTTGCACCATCATGTATTACTGTTACTTCACTTGACTCAAGCGACAAAACACCATCGGTGGCCATGAGACCAGCGCCAGCAAGCTTTGTAGCCAGTGAATCAATAGTAACTTTTTTGGTTGGATCGCCAGCTTCGGCTTCTTGTGCCATAGCGAAAGTATCGCCAGACGCAATAGCTGTAACAGCACTTAATTGATTTACATCAAGTTCAACGCTGTCGGCGTTGACGGTGAGACCACCGTTAGCCGCGGCAACCATATTGAGTTCGCCAGAAGCCGCAGTCATACCTGCACCAGCAAAGTCAGAAGCAATGTTAGTGCGTGTACGAACTTTTAAGTCACCCGTATCATTACGTGTAACAAAGAACTCACCAGCAGGAAGTGCAGCGGTACCGATGTTCGCAAAGTTGACAACTGAGCCAACAACGCCAAGGTTACCTGTAACGTCTAGAGCACCACCAAAACGGACGTTTCCGACATTCTCAAGAACACCAGAACCAGACAAGTTACGGTGTCCCGCAATGTCTTTGTTTGCATCTAAGACCATAGCCTTAGAACCCGCGGCGACACCAGCAGTTACACCATCAATGAAGCCAGCTTCAGTTTCGCTGATTGATGTAGAGCCAACAACCAATGCTGTATCACAAGTAACAGTCGAAGCTGAAAGTGAGTTCAATAAGCCAATGTTAAGGTTTGCACCTAAAACCATTGCTTTATTAGCGGCAGCAGTGCCATTGGTGATACCATCAAGCTTCTCCATATCGGTTTCGTCAAGATCAGCAGAGCCGATGATGAAAGAGCCACCAGCAGTAATGTTGCCAGTACCAGTAACATTACGGAACCCACTGACATCTTTGTCAGAGTCAACGACGACTGCTTTGCTAGCAGCAACAGTACCAGCTGTGACACCGTCAATCGTTTCTAACTCTGCTTGAGTTATTTGCGCTGCTCCGATACGAATCTCAGAAGAAGCGGACAGAATGCGACCAAACACATCGCGGTTGCTATCGACAACAGTAGTACCACCTAACTTAAGTTCAGCACTATCTGCTTCGTTACCGATGATATCGAGCGCACCTTCTTGATCTAAAGAACCGCTCATGACAGCGGGACCAAATTGGAATTTATAAGCCATATTTAAAACCCTCCATATTATAGTTTTTATTATGGTAAGCAGCTTAATGCTTAACATGTAAGCAGATAAGCGTGCTTGCTTTTAATTAGTACTGTGCGGTGGCAAAAAATTTAGAATATATAAAATCTATCTATTCCGTTTGAATAAACTTGAATAGATGCATAAGGTGACTCCAAAATTACTTGATTTTCGCCGTCGATTGTTTGGGAGCCAGAGCCAGAAATTGTTATATTATTTGTGTTCGCTGCGCCGCCTTCATCTTTAAATATCCATGTTTGTCCGTCAGAAGTAGCTGCAGCATCGGGCAAAGTAAACTTGATTATATTACTTGTTGAGTTAGCCCCGATGAAGTAGTCCGAAACAGTAACTGTATAATTTGCTGTTTTGAGAACTCTTTTGTAAATAAGACCACCACTTAACTCTGATGTCCCTTTTACATTTAATGTTTGTGTTGGTGTTGCATTAGAGCCAATGTTAATGCTACTGGTAGTGAATGCTTGGTTGGCACTTGCTTGTGTAAAAATACCCCCACCAGATCCGCCGCCTGCTGAGATTCCTGTTAAACGACTACCATCCCCCATAAAAAATGAAGCTGACACGCCTGTGCTGGCTGTAATTTCTCCTGTAACATTGAGGGTATCACCGTCGAATGTCAGTGCAGTATCGCATCTTAATGTGTTTGGATCCCCATCAGTGTTAATGACTAAACTATTGGCGTTAGCTAATGATACACGCGGCACATTAATAACATCAGCACCATCGGACGTACTAAGATTACCAGACACAATAGAGCCACTAGCCAGTGTAAGCCTTGTGGTCAGTCTGTCTGGTAAAAATACGGTACCAGATAAGTTATTATATGCCATTTAATGGTGCCTCCCTTAATTAATTAGAAGACAAACCAATTGGCTCCATTAGAATATAGACTAATAGCTGGATTAGAGCCAGTTAAGCTATAGGTTAGGGAACCATCAATAGCATATCCAGTGGCTGCATTTATTGTAATATTGGTGCCATCGACATGGCCGACTTCGTCTTTAATAAGTAATATGGAGCCTGAGCCATATATTGATGCGCTTGGTATGAGAATTTCAACTTGACCAGTTTGCTGAACGCCCAGAATATAACCTGGGGCGCTAGCCGTATAGCTGCCAATTGAGCATGTTTGATACATAACATTAAGGCCGCGAATATGTATGGCTTCGGTTGCTGTGCTTGCGCTTAAAATGTTAACAGGTGAGGCGCCCGCAGTTTTAACAACAAGGCTACCAACTCTTGTGTGAGTGTCATCATTTGAATTACCGAAGTTTGTCGAACCTGTGGCATCTATTATTGAAATATCGCGATATTGAAATACGCTGGCACTGACCGTTCCAGTAACAATTAAATTACCAGACAATACTAATGAATTCTGAGGATTACCGGCAACTGATCCAGTATAAAATATAAAATGTGACGAACCACTTGTCGTATTGTGCGCAGTCAAAAATTGTACTGAACCAGTTGGTCCAGCCGCCTGACCTCCACCGCCTGAAGCATCACAATCTACATAAGCCCATCCAAACGACATGTTTAACCAACTCCCACAGAACCGCTCCAGGACGGACCAGCGCTACCTGACGTCCTTTCGGGTCGAATAGTTGTGAGACCTGCAACAATATCAACATTTGTTGAACCTGAAATCCAAATCTGTGAAACTTTTAACTCAAGTGCGGCGGAGTGTCCTAATTGACCTGGAGAGCCCGCATGCTTTGGTATACTAAAATAATTAGTTCCGTCAACACCTGCCTTAGAAAAACCAACCTTGAGAGTTTCGTGTATATCTTTGTTGACAATGGTAATCCAACGCGTAACAAACGGGAATTCCACAACTTGTGCAGGCCGATTTACGCTGCCAGTACTGCAATTTATGCCGCCAGATGCGAATGGGCGCCCTCCAACTTGATACGCAGGGACGTTGTTTAAACCAACTTCCATTTGCCATGATTTTGTAAAATTCTTGTTACCCACTTAAAACTCCGAAATTTAAATATTATAAATATAAATAGTTGCCTGTGATATATCGCACAAGTCTATCCAACTCCCGCAGATCCGCTCCATGAAGGACCATCAGAAGTGGTAGTTCTTTCTGGGCGGATACTTGTAAGACCTGCAACAACGTCGACATTTGTTGAGCCTGAAATCCAAATTTGTGAAATTTTTAGCTCCATTGGGCTACTGGTAGCCAGTAGTCCTGGTGCACCACCAAGTTCGGGAACTGTAAAGTAATTATCTCCATCAACCCCAGCTTGAGAAAATCCAACCCTAACTTCGCGTGCGGAATCGTTATTTACAATTGATACCCAGCGGGCCACAAACGGAAACTCTACAACTTTAGCGCCCTGAGTTGGGCTGCAGTTAATGCCGCCTGTAGCAAACGGTCTTCCACTAACTTGATACGAAGCAACATTATTAAGGCCAACTTCCATTTGCCACGATTTTGTAAAATTCTTGTTACCCATTTAAAACTCCAAAATTTAAATACATTCAATATAAATAGTCACTTATTTCTTCTATTACGTCTTTCTTTTGCCCGCTTTCTTTTTAACTCTTGTCGGATCCGTGCACGCTCGGCTTTGATTCGTTTTTCTTTTTTAGCAACAGATGGTTTTTTATAGCGGCGACGATCACGAACCTGTTCAACAATTCGTTCTTTCTTGCACTTTTTAATAAATCTTCTTATCATTCTTTCAGAGTTGCCGCGGCATTCTTTAGATGAAACTGATACGTTACATTGTTTTTTCATAATTCACTTCATTGCATTCCATATTTGAGATGCGCCGCCAACCAAAGATGAGATATCGACTCCAGAATCATTAGGGGCCCCCAGGTCAACAGTGCCGGCTGCTTGACTATGTTCAGCAGGTGCGGGTGTTGTACCTTCAAATAAATCAACGCCATTATAAGCATCTTTCCCAATAGCATCTAACATGCGTCTTTTCTGTTGTTTTAATTTTTGGACGTTGTTCGTTTGTCGATTTTCATTTTTTGTTGTTTGTGGGGCTGTAGATTGTTGTTGTGCTTCAACAAGCACTTTACCTTGCATGCCGACTGCAACTTCTGAAACAATATTTGACAGCAAGCCTTCTTCCAACAATACTTCATGTATGCACTCTTTTACTAATGGCTTAATTACTTTTTTAAGATCAGCCTTTTTCATTTAAAACCTCATTTAATAGACGATTAATTCTATCTGCTTTTGTAAATACTTTGTTTTGAAACTCTTTAGCTTCTTTCATCATGAACGCGCCTGGTGTGGATGGTTCAGAAACAAAGTCAAAACAAATAAGTTGAAAATCGTCTTCAACAACAGTGTTTCCTTGGGACTCTGATACCGATCCCATTCCCCGAGATGATATACCAATACTAACTCCAGCGCTTACCAAAGACTGTAAAACTTGTCCAGAAGGTGTGTCCAGAACTTTGGCTTTGCCCATAACATTTTTACCATCCCACCAAACATCAGTCATCATATGAGATGCGTTTCTTAAATTAATTACTGAATCATCTGGGTGGTCTAATTCACCTAATGCTCGGCGCTCTTTTACAAGCTTTGAATAGTTCACCATTTCTCTTTTTAGTACATGTTCTGGGTAAACTCTTCCATTTCCATTAACAGTATCTGCTTTTTGAATGATGCCAGTTAGCATCATTCCCCCATTAGATACAAAGCGCTTCTCTTCTTCTGTTAATAAATCCTGGCAAACACCACCTTCGCAGAGTTCATAGTACTCTCTAAGTAACTTCTGACCCATAGCTAAGATCCTTTGCAGCAGCGTCTAACTGGTTGAAGCATCCACTTGTTTGTCCATGTGGCAGGACTGTTCATTTGCGTGTTTGTGTTCATGTTTTACTCCGTTATCTCCGAATATCATATTCAGTATGTAAGATGTTCCTGATGAAAGCCAACCTAAAATAAAATAGTTTGTTACAGAAACTTCAAAACTAAATAGTTCCGTGAACGGAGAAAGTAGCATTAAAAACCAACCAACATGAAATCCCATGCACATAGGACATTTAAACAACTGTCCCAATCTTCCCTCTGTCGGTCTTAAGCCGTCAAATATTTTACCGTATACAAGTATTTGTGTCAGCCCGTAGGCACATAGTATGAATGTTAATAGTTCCAATTTTACTCCATTGGTTTTGATTGTAATTTGAAATCGGTGGCTAAGTATTTTTGCATAGTATCAGTTCCCCAGTTTTTTGGTATAGGTTGATCATCGCCCAATGACTGTAATTGCTCCATAGCAAAAGACACAAAGGGGCCGTTCAATAATGGGTTGATTGAGCCTTCATATGCATCGTGAACGTTCAACAAATTTAAAATTGGATTTTTGCTGGCTGCAACATCATCTACCAACATTAAACTTGCTATGACTTGCGCGTCGTCTTTAAGATTTAATTTTGCCCTTTTGCTTACATTGGAAACTAATTTAGCACCAGAGCGTACTAAACCAAATCCAATCGCGCCCGTTGCAAAAGATGCTATATCAACACCAGCATCGATGGCTGCTGTTTCCAATTGTTTTCCAAGTTTACCACCCGAGGCTATATCTTTAGCAATAAATCTTACGAGGAATTTTAATTGGCCAGCGTTGATACTATCACCTTGAATGCTTTTAAATTTGCTTAAAATGTCAGCAAACTTATCGGTTTCTGTTTCTTGTTCGTTGACAAACTTGTTCCAATTTTCAATTAAAGTTTTCATTTTAAATTGTATACAAGTAGCTCAACGAATATGGATCTCGAATAAAACCTGGTCTAATTGAGCCCTGTTCCGTTGATTGTGGCACCTCGCCAAGTTCTGTGGAATCTTCCTTGTCGGGATGAATAAGCTCGTCATCTGACATTGAAACAATCGCCTCTGTGGATTCAAAGTATGGGCGCTCTTCATCAATAAACTTAGAGATATTTATGAGGGTCATTTTTGCTGTATCTAAATCTTGTTTAAAAGATTTTTGCAGTTCGCCCTCAATAACGCCATAAAACGCGCCGCCTTGAACGCTCTCAGGAATTATTAAGCCTTTTTTACGTAAGTGTGCGAATAGTCTATTTTGTGCACCATACACCAAATCAGACATTGTTTCTTTTGGAAACGCTAAAACCTTATTGTCAGCCGGCGATAACACAATATCGATATCACCATGATCAAAAATCATTAGATCCCCACTCATGCTTTTGCGAATGTTCATCTCCAAACGAACAACAGCAGATTGCTGGCCGCGGCCAATTTTAATCGTCAGCGCCATTTGCAAATATTTCCTTTGTTAAATTTTGTGTCTTTAAGACAGTTAGCAAGACCTCGTCGTTAATTTCAGATGACGAATATGCATTTAGTTTTTCAATTACTTGCTCTAGCTTGCTTGACATATCTTTATCTTCTTTAATTTCATTAACATTGCGCGCATTAAAAAGCTGCTCTTTAAGTCTGGTTATTTCTTTATTTAAATAAACCTTTAACTCAAGCGAATTATCTGTAAATGATGAGATATAATGTGTCAGTAATGCCTTTTGTTCTTCAAGTAAATCATCAGAATATTTTTGATTAAACTTTTTAACAAATGTCTCAATCACTACATTATCAACTTTATCATCTGCAAGAACATTTTCGTCTTCAGTCATATATTGAACCATTTCATTCTCCAGCATGATACGATTTTTTGGAGTTGTTTTAACGGAAAACAATTGATCAATGGTTGCTAATGTTTTGTAATTTGGAACAAAATTATTGAAAATGTCTGAATCTATTTCTTTGTTAATGTCTCCAATCATCTGTGATTGGATTTTGAACAACCCAGTTGGATCAATCATTCTTTTATCAGCAGTTGCTGTTTCAATGAGGCGCCTGCTATCTTTTTCAGAAAGACCACGTGTTTCGTATAAAGAGCGATAACAATCTAAATCTTTGCTTAAAATACAACTTGAATTAAAGTATTTTTTAATAACGTCAACTACTTTTTGTTTTTGTTCGTGATCACCTTTAAGGACAGCAGCAGTTGCCTCTTTAATCAGTGCTTCATAAACAAAAGCAGTATTTCTTTTTTTGTTATGCCTGTTCTTCATCTTTTTGCTCCGTTAATATATTCTTATTACTTAAACCTTCTATAATAGTTCTTATAGATTCGTTCATCTCAAACAGTTTTTGTTCTTCTGCTTCCTCGTTCAATTTATAAATAGGTTGCTTCTCTTCATAAATGCCTTTTGCAATACTTGGAATACTATTGATCTCAGAACCAGGAAACACATTTCTTATTGTTGAGCTGCTTTTTTCAGCACTACGTTTGGATGCATAATTTCGTTTTCTTGGGCCACTATCTTTTCGCCTATCGTTTCTAACAGGGTGATACGTGCTTTTTTCGTACGTACGTTTATCGTTTCTGGAACCAGGTGGTACCGCCAATAGTGGCGATTCATCTCCACCAGTTGCGGGCTCTTCGGCACCACCGCCTCCCTCACCTCCGAGGTCTAGGTCTGTGCCTGCATCACCAGCTGGTATTTCTTCAGGCCCTCCCAGATCGTCGCCTCCAAGATCTAAATCATCACCACCTCCGCCAAGATCTAAGTCACCACCTAAGCCGCCTGTTTCGCCTGCAGCTTGGGCTTCAGCAACTGCTTGAAGCGATGCATCGTGTTTACGGTCATAGTACATTTCACGTTGATTGCGAATAAACTCTTCATGAGACATACCAAAAATGTTTTCTGCAACCCAACGACGAGAAAAGTAGCCTTCCGTTGCTGAGCCAGCGATATCAAACTTAGCTTTCCAATGTTCAATCTCTTGGAGTTCAGCAATCTTGGATGGGTTGTTAAGAGCAAGCTTGAATGACAATAAATCGTCGCCGCGGAACCCGAGAGTATAAAGATGAATAATTCCAACTTTTTCAAGTTCAGCAATAATAACTCTTTGTAATCTTTGGATTGTTCTTGCAAAACGAATGTCTTTTTGTGCAAGCGTTGTCTTGTCTTCGGCGGCGCCTTCACCCATTGCAAGGTATGCTTGAGGAATTTTTAGCGCGGAAAAAAGTTTGTCACGAAGATATTTAATATCGTCAATTGCTGTGATGTTTTGTGCGCCTGCAAGCGATTGTATTTCAGTTTGTGAGCCTGCGCGCACAGGAATAAAGTAATCCTCTTCGATTGACATCGGGTTGTAGCGTAAATCAATGCGTCCTGTGTTTGGGTCGACAACCGAGTGTCTTTTAAGTTGAGTAACAATTTTTTCCATATATTGTTCGACTTCATTGGGTGGCACGGCACCAACATCAATTTTAAACACACGGCGCTCAGATGAGCGAACAACACGATAAGCCATCATAGCGTCTTCCATAAGTGTTAACTGTCGCCAAATGCGACGTGCTGGCTCAAGAATAGAAGTACCATACGGTGCATACTTGTCATTTCCAAGAACACGGAAATGCGCAATTTGCCAGTTTTCAAATGTCATACCAGCAGAGTTCCACTGGTATTGTACGTAATTTGGATTGGTAGAATCTTGTCCTTCTAATCTTTCTATATCTTGAATAGGCAATGAGATAGCAGACTTTATTCCAAACTTGTCATCAATATCTAAATAAAGGAAAAAATCACCATACTTACACATTGTGCGAGACCAGCCAAATAGATTATATTGTATATTAAGAATGTTGTTGTACAATGTATCGAGAACAGCTTTGATTTCTTCGTTGGAACACCTTATATTAAGCATTGGCTTTAGATCAGAATAAGTTGTCATCTCATCAGCATAAATGTCCATTGTTGATGCAATCTCAGGCATATACTCCATTTGATCAAAATCAACGTATCTTTCTGAACGACGTTGATTTGCAATCGCGTTTGTGGCAATTTGATCAAGCGGGTTGTATAAAGTCTTTTTGAACTGCTGTCCCGATGCAGATTTAAATCTTGATGAATATTTGTCAAGATGCTGTCGTCTAATTCGGCGTCCTGATTGGGATCGATAATTAACAATCGGCCCAGAGAAAAGACGTGTTAATCTTTTAAACAGTTCTGATTCTTCATTTGCTGGGTTTTTGCCTTTTGGTCTAATTCTGTTATCTGCCATTTATAATCTCACTTTATAATCCATTTAAACTGATCATACATTGTTTTTGCTTCATTCATTTTATCAAAAATATTATCTTTTTTGTAGCCATGTTGGCCTGCAATTTGTGTGTTGATAGTAGTTTTTGAAGTTTTAATTGCGTTCACGAATGCTTTTTGATAATTCAGGTCTCTTGCATTAGCCTGTAGTGCAGTGTCCCTTACCCAACAAGCAATAGCAAGTGCCATAACAAGGTCATCGTTATAGCCTTTCATAGCTTGTGGCTTACCATTCCTCCAAATAAAAGT
>CEUT01029887.1_pt1 | contig 15357 bp, 19 predicted proteins | sample 531401 | NCBI WGS metagenome assembly CEUT01 (sample SAMEA2622821, study PRJEB7988) | marine metagenome | biome: marine biome (ENVO:00000447); feature: surface water layer (ENVO:00002042); material: "saline water (ENVO:00002010), including plankton (ENVO:xxxxxxxx)" | depth 5 m | reverse complement strand
CATAAAGTAGATGAGTTTGAATATGATCCTAACTTATTAAACTGGTACATAATGAATGTAGAATCTTTTTCTATACAGTCAGGTATGAAAGTAGCAAAAAAATTAGTTAAAGATCATGAAAAAAATATGTTTATGGTAATAGATGAGAGCACAACTATTAAAAATCCAAAAGCTAAAAGAACAAAAAATATAATAAAATTAGCGGAAAATATAATATACAAAAGAGCTATGACAGGATCACCTGTAACTAAAAACCCGTTAGATTTATATGCACAATGTGAGTTTTTAAAAAAAGGACTTTTAGGTTTTTCTAGTTATTATTCTTTTAGAGCTAGATATGCTAAACTTAGGCCTTTGACAAGAGATGGTTTTAGACAAACCATGATACCTTATGATTATCAAAATGTCGATGAGTTAAAAGATAAAATAAAAAGTTTTTCTTATAGAGCAATAAAAGAAAAGTGTTTAGATTTACCACCAAAAATATATGTAAAAAGATATGTGCAATTAAGTAAAGAACAAATAGAAATATATTCTAATTTAAAAAAATATGCCAGAGCAGTTTTTCAAAACAAAGAGTCCTCGTACACTAACAAATTAACTGAACTGCTTAGATTGCATCAGGTTACTTGTGGTTTCTTTTGTGCAGACAATAAAGAAAACAAAATATTAGATAATAACAAAATAAAAGAACTTATAAATGTTATAGATGAAACAGAGGGTAAAATAATTATCTGGGCTAATTACATTTTTAACTTAGAGTATATTATAAAAACACTAAAACAAAAATATCCAGAGGATAGAACAGTAGCTATGTATGGAGCAGTAAGTGTAGAGGATAGAGATAAGGCTGTGAAAGATTTTCAAAACGATAAGTACACAAGATTTTTTGTAGGCAATCCATCCACAGGAGGATATGGTTTAAATTTAACAGCTGCACAAACTGTGATATATTATAGTAACTCTTTTGATCTTACACACAGAGAACAATCTGAAGATAGAGCACACAGAAAAGGGCAAAACAAAAGTGTTACTTATGTAGATATTGTGACTAAGGGCACTATAGATGAATTTATATTAGAGGCTTTAAATAAAAAGAAAACGATGTCTTCTCAAGTTTTAGGAGAAATCGTGCTTAACTTCTTGTAATACTCGTAAGCTCTTTCCATCCATTTATTTTCATATTCTAAAAGTTTATTATAATCCATCACAAAACTTTGGTATTGAAAATCTTTAGTGCATATACATATCAACCCTTGTTCTATTTCTCCATAGTAAGCTTTGTGTGCTATTGCGTAAGCTGCTATTTGATAATAATAATCTTCTATCCACTCTTCTTTTTTTAATTTATTAGCTTGTTTAAAATCTATAATTGTCGGTTTGTCATCATATAAACCTACCAAATCTGTTAAACCAGCCCAGGCCATTTTTTTAGGATTTGGATATAAAGACGGACAAAAATCTTTATATATTAAATTAACCTCACTTCCCCAAACTTCTTTTAATTTTTCTAAATTTTCTACTATTACATGAGCCATTAATCTAGATATATTACCTTGTATGGTCGTATTTAAGTAAGGCAAACCCTGACAATACTTTTCTAATACCAGGTGCATCTCAGTTCCTCGTCTGGCTGCATCTATCGTGATTCTTGTAGCTACTTCCTCACCAACTCTTTTTCTCCAATCACACAAGGACTTTCTTTTTTCTTCGCTTTGTGTAGCAGATATTATAGTTGTTACAGAGGGTATTTTTTCTCCCTCTACATTATATGTTCTAATTTTTTCATCGTTCCTAGAATACGATTTGTATTTATACTTAGGAACAATTTTAAAATCTGTTATGGTAAAACTATTTTTTTTTCTTATTATCTGCATACAAGTTATTAAAAGTATATTCTGGATCCATATAACTTTCATCTTCTTCAGCAGAAAATTCATATTGACTTGGTATAAAGTTAGGAGCACCATCCCCTGTTACCCATAAGGCTGGGTTGGTAACCCTTACTCTATTATTTGGTTGTGCTACTATCTGTCCTTTAAAGTCACCACTTGTAATAGCTAGCACATGACTTTGTTTATGTTGAGCAACATCGTCTCCTAAGCTTGTCATTTCATCTCCGTTTGTGTAGTCGATTGTAAAGTAATATTTAGCGTTGTAAAACTGTCCATCTATTTTTGTTATCCAAGGAGAACTACTTGTTCTATCATATCTTATTATACTAAAATGTCTGCTAGAGCAATCCCAAGGCTGAATAAAATGATTGGGACACCTTGGAGGATACTCATCTAACATTTCATCAGCCACTAAAGATTGAATTGGCATTCTTGCCCACATGGCACCACCATGAGGACCATTTACTCTATTGTCTTCATCTTCACAACCAGTAAAAACAATTTGAAAAGATAAAGAACGATCAGGAATTGCTGTAACTGCGATAGCTAATCCATGTATAAACTCGCCATGAAAATCTCTATGGTTATGAGTAAATTCTTTTCTTACCCAAACTTTAAAATATGGAATGTTGCTAGTAAGATATGCCATATCTTACTATATATACAGGATTTTAATTTAGCAAGTTATTTTTTAGTAAGCTTATATCCCATACCACCAGCTGCTCTTTTAAGTAAGCTTAGCATTTCTCTATTTTTAGCTCCGCCCTTACTGTACCCTTTTGTGGCCATTCTACCACCTCTGGCTTTCATCATTTTAGTTCCGCCCTTAGACATCCTCATCATTTTAGTTCCGCCTTTGGCCATTCTTCGCATTTTAGTGCCACCTTTAGACATTCTCATCATTTTTGTGCCACCTTTTGCCATTCTTTTCATACCTTTAGTTTTTCTCATAAGAAACTCCTATTGTTAACATCATTATTATACTAGTTTTTTTCATCATCGACAATCCAGTTTTCTTTCATTTGTTTATAATCTAAATATAATTCTGTATCTGCATATCCTCTACCTTCATTCATACATATCATAAAATATTTAGGTTTATACAACATACAACTTTTATGGTCTTCTTCAATTATTGAATGTGCAAAAACTATTTTTACTGTAATACCTATAGCTACTGCTATGAAACTTATAACTGCTAATACTATGAAACCCATTCTTATCATATCGTACATTTCTTTTTGTTTTTTTAATTTAGCAGCTCTTGCCTCTTTAATAGCTTGTTTCTTTGCATCAATACGTTTTTTTCTTTCTTGTAAGATAAACTCCCATGTACCAGGACCAAAGCGAAGGTTAATTAAATTTTTCATTTCGTTTAATTGTTCTCTTGCTAATCTAGCATCTATAACTTCTTGAGCCACGTTCTCTATGGCGAAATGGTCGACATTTTTTGAATCTCTAGCTTTAATGATTTGTTGTTCACCCATCATAGCCTTATCAATATGACCTACTAATTCACTAATATCATTGCAAGTTTGTATTTGTTGCTTAACAAAATCGACACTTTGTTTAACTAATTTAATACCTGAGAGGACAGCTGCTCCAGCAGTAACTGGATCAACCATTTTGTTTCTCAATAAACCTATCTAGTTTAACTTCTAATCTACGAAGTTGTTCTAGAATCTGAGAAGTCTGTGACTTTGCATCGTCACGAGGCAGGTACTCTTCCCTGGTTTTATTGAGTAGTATTTGTAAGCGTTTTACTTCTGCAAACATTTTGCTAAATGCCCAGCCAAAAGCAGAGGCAAGTATAGTGAGCAAGATATTCCAAAACATCATTTCATCCATTAGCTTGTCCTTGATTGTGCTATGGCTTGACCTGTTGCATCTTCTGGAAACAAACTTGCATAGTTTTGTTTTAAATTAATACTAGGAGCTGCAGTTGTTGTAGTTTGTTCTGGAGTTACTGGTAATGGTGGTGTTTCTACTGGCTCCTCTACAGGTGGTGCTAAAGGAGCATCAGTTTGGGGCATCATTCTTGATTGCTCTTCGGCTTTAGTTTGTCCTTGATTTAAATCTAACATTTTTCTTTTCTCAGCATCAGGAGCATACTTGTACATGTAAGCATCAGGAAAAAATTTTAACAATGTGTCATCAGGTAATTGAAAAACATCAACAGATGGAGTGTCTACATTGCTTCCTAAATTATTTAAATATTCATCTATATCAGTCAAAGTAACTTTATTAGGATCTATCGGCATTTTATCTGATTCCATTTCTATTGCAGCATTTAAAAAAGTAGCTAAACTTCTTGTTCTTTTTGGACCATAATATTGTCCTAATGGTTTTAAAGGATCTATAACTACTCCTAATCCTGCAAAAGATGCTTGATCTTTTCTTGCTACACCTAAATAATTACGCAAAGTTGGTTTAGCATTTAAAGCTGCTCTTTCTGCAGGAGTATATAAATCTAATAAAGCATTTGTTGCTTTTGGATCTGTTAAAAGTTTACCTGCTCTTCTCATCAAGACAAAAGTTGCTAGTGTCGTAAACAAACTATTGCCTTCACCTGCTCCACCACCAAACACTAAACCTCCAGTTACGGCACCCCCAGCTAAAGATACACCTGTTAGTCCCGCTCTTCTTGCTAAAAAGTTTGATGGTTTAGTAAAACCTACACTATCAACCGCTTCTAAAATATTTATTAGCTCATCAACTCTCTTATACTGCTTTTCTCCAACCATTGCTCTAAATGCACCTTGGCCTTGCAGAGTATCTAATCCTAAATTTTTTCTAAATTTAGCGAAATCAAAACCATCTTGTAAATTTATAACTTGAGTAAAATCTAAATCTTTACTTTGTATTTTTAATGAGTTCATTAAAGACTCTTTGACTACAGGATTTTTTATATTTTCTATTTGTTTCATTAAGCCAGGAGTTTCTATACCTTTAAAAACACCTCTACTGATTTCATCTAAATATTGGTAGGTATTGACATCAGCGTCTTTTAATTCTTTTCTAATCTGTAAAATATCTTTTGGAAAAATTTTTCTTTTAGCTCCTTCATCCATAGCATCCAAAAAAGAATCATACACATGTCGAGAAGCTGCCCTTTTCATAAAATCTTTTGCGTATGCTGATATTTGTTGATCCCCTGACTCTACACCAATGATTTTTGCAAACTGTGATATAGTGTCAGCATCATTACTTCTAAATACATTTTTAATCATACTATCAAACATTTCTTTAGGGGTAAAACCAACTTGAGCTCTGTTAACCATTTCTGGAGTCAATAAATAAGATTCACCATTTTTAAGTTTACTTGCAACTTTTGTTTCAAAATTTGAAATAGTGTTATAAAATGTTGCATTAGCTTGTCTAAGCATATCTTTAGCTTGTGTAATTTTTCTTATCGCTGCGTCTTCTGAACCTAATCTACTAATTAATTCACGACCTATCTGACTTTCTATTACCTCTTCACCAGCTTCGTTAGTAGTTTTTTTAAATAATTGTTCTACAGCTAAGTTTTCTACAGAGGCTAAATCATTATCTAATTCTTGTATAAATCTTCTGCCCAACTTTTGAACCATAGAACTTTTATTTACTTTTAACAAATTGTTCATAGCAGCTTTAAATCTAGCAACATCCATAAAACCCATACGATCAAAAGCAGCATCTGCTATCACTCTACCATCTGCATCTTTTTTTACTAAAGTGCCTGATATACCCTTTATAAGGTCTATAAATTCTCCACCAAAATTATTTAATAAACTTCTGACTCTAGGATCATCTGTATTTTTTAATACTTCTTCAAATTTTCCACCAGATAGAAATTTATTTTCAAAATCTTTAACAAATTTTTTTGTATGTTCTGTAGGAACTACAATTATATCTTCATCTTTTACAAAATTCCTTAAGGAATTGTATTGAGCTTCTACCACTGCGTCACTTCTAAAATAATTTTGTTTCATAAGTTGCAAACCCTCTGCTCCTAACACCTCTGCGTGCCCAAAAGGAGCAAAATCTTCTGAAGCACTAAAAGCAGCTCTGAAAACTTTAGGCAATTCTTTTTCTGCTTTTCTTCTACCTGCGTCTGCAACAAAAGGAGTAACACCGATAATTCTAAAAAAACCTTTTATAAATCCTGGAAAACCTTCATCATCAGCTAATTGAGCTAAACTTAAATTAATATTTTGTTCTTTTGCCATTGTGGCTAACTTCACGGCATTAGGTCTGTTCAAACCTAATATACCTTTTAGAACACCTCTACCTGCTCGTGCAGCGAAATATCCTGCAGTTGTGCCAGCTACTCCAAACGCAGTTGAATTTACCATAGCATTTAAAGCGTGCATACCTACTTTTACTGACTCCGGGCCTTGATCTAATTCAGCTGTAGATACATCGTTAAGATCTAAAATGGCGTTAGAACTCAACTCTGCATTGTAGCGAGCTACATCAAAACCAAGTGATCCTAATCCAGCACCTACTGCTCCACCTTGTAAAGATCTTAATTCTGTTCTAGCTATAGGGCTCAAAACACTTTTGCTAGTTACCGCAGATTCTGCTAATTGAAAAGCTTTGCTTCCTGTTTTTCTTGCAAAATTTATAGTTCGTGCTAAAGCACCCAATGCTTTACCTGGTCTACCAGGTAATTTGTTTGCCATAGCTGTTAAATCATCTGCAAATTTACTATTAGCTTGAGCAAAGTTAAATAATCCTGGTCTTTGTGAACCTACTCCTCTGCCTGTTTCTTTTAAAGAATCTGCAATCTCTTTATTGTTAGCTAGAAAAGGAGCAATGGAACCTACTAAGTCACCTACTAACTCGTAATCAGCTCTAGAGTCAAATAAAGTTCCTACAGGAGTTTCAATCCCTTTAGGCCTAGCTTCTTGTGCTTCACGAAGTATGCCTACAGTAGCACCTTTTTGTCGTTCTTCTAATGCTAAAAAACCATCAGCTCCAAAGTTTAAAACACCAGCTTGTTCCGCTTGTAACATAGCTTCACGCTGTGCGTCATCTAAAGCTCTTGTGTCTAGTAAACCTTGATCTATTTGATTTTGTAAACTTTCTATTGTGTTTTCTTCATCCATTATTTGCTCAATGTTGGTAAACCTTGTGGAAATACATCTTTGAGTATTTGACTATCAAACTCTCCCTCTGTAGCATCTTTTGTTACTGGTTCCCCTATAGTATTTGCATAAGTTTTATACATATCCATCATTTTAAAATCTTCTGCAACAGTTGGGTCTCCACCATTATTAATATAAATTTGTGCATTTGTTTTAAAAGCTCCTTGAAATTCTGGATTTAAGTTTCTATATGCTGCAGCTACTTCTGCATCAGATCTACCAAAAACCAAAATTTGTGTTCTTTCTGCAGCAGCATTAACATCGGCAACTGTTAATCTGTCAGTAGGTTTGTTAGCATTCGCTAACAAATATTTCATTCTTGCTTCAATAGTTCTTAGTAAAGCAATTTGGTTTATAACATTATCTCTTTCAGCACCAGTAAATTTATCTAAATTAACACCCATTCTTTTTCCTACTCTTTTTGCTGTATCATCTTTGTCAGCTAATATTTTTGATACCTCTAATCTAGTATCAGCCATATCTTGATCAAATTTTCTTAAATACTCATCTTTACCTTTCCATGTAACACCTGTAGGAATACTGCCAAGTAAACGATTTTTATATTGCTGATCAAATTTAGTGTCTAAAAATGCGTTAAGTCTTTTAGGATCAGTGGTATCCATCTCAGAAATAACAGTTGCTATATCATCTTTTCCGCCTTTTTCAAAAAACATGCTGCCTAAATCTTTAAAATTTTCTACTAAACTTATACCAAGACCTCTTGTATAACCAGCAGTACCTAACTTAAGATCCCCTTTTTGTTGAATTCTAATAACATCATTAATAAATCCAACAGCTGTTTTAGCCATATTCATACCAACTAAAGCGTTATCTCTTTGTTTGTTATTTACTTTTATATCTTGTCTATTAGCATACACTTTGTCTAAGGTTGTATCTTTTAGTTCACCATTAACAAGTGTTTTTACTTTTACCTCTGCTAAAGGAGTAATTCTAACAGTACCATCTTTTTGAAAACTTTCTTGATCTATGACTCCTATTCTACCTGCTTCATCAGTAGCAAACTCATATCTTGTTTTACCAAACATATTAGCATTAGGAGTATCAATTAATGCAAATTGTTTTGATTTAATTTTACCAGCTTTATTTCTGGCTGTTATAGCAAGTTGTTCATTTTTTAATGTAGCTAACTCTTTATCTATCAAAAATTGTAAATATTTATTTCTATCTGCACTTATATCACCAACTTTTTGACTAATGAGAGCTTGATTTTTGTTAAAAACATCTTTTTCTCCTTGTGATAAATTAGCTTCCATAATTTTTTCGTAACCCATATAGGAATTTAAGAGAGCTAAATTTTGTTTTTTCTCATTAGCTTTTATTGCACTTATGTCGTCTATTAATGTATTACCTGACCTTGTGGTTATATCTAAAGCACCCTGTAAACCTTTATCAAAAGATCGACCACCTATCATATTTAAACCAAATTTAATTAATGCCATATTTTTTTCAAAGTTAGTATCACCTAACGCATCTGCATACCTAGCTTTATATTCTTCAAAAGTTTGTTTTTGATCAAAATCATCTTGTATCTTTTTCTCATAGTCATCTAGATTTCTTTGATACTTGGTGTAAAGATTTTCTCTATGCTCAGACAAGGCATTTAAATTACCAAAATCTACACCAATGTTTAGTTTTTCCAATAATGCACCCTCAACAGAACCTGTAGGATTATTTTCAGTAATTCTATCTTTTGAGGCTTCTGCTTTCATAGAAGGTATGGCTGTCTCAATATTATTCTCATCTATTTTTGGCAAAGTTTCTTGGTTTAAATCTTCTTTATCTTTCACCACCTCAGCAGGAGTTTTATTTGGATCTTTCTTTATAGCTTCATTGGATTTAGCAGCAATGTCTGCTAATGTTGTATCTAATTTTTCTTTATCAGCTTTTGTTTTTTCACTATTTTGAAATATACGAACGGCTTCCTCTTGTTCTTTAGTCAGTTCTTTACTATATATTTCTGCTACTTTTTGATTAAGGGCTTCACTTTGATTAACTTTTGTCTCTGAATCAGCACCTGAAGCATCTTGTGCATCTTTTACTTTTTGTTCATTTATTTTTTGTTGAACTGCAGAATCAACAACTGCTGGACTTACTATGTCTTGATTTGGCTCACCTCCAAATAATTCTAAAGGTAAAACACCAAGACTAGCTATAGTTCCTAATCTACCGGCTCTTCCAATATTTCTACCTAATCTTGTAGTAGTTGGTATTTCTCTTCCGGTAATTAATTTTTGTATAGCTGAAGGAGCTAACAAAGCTGCTAGACCACTATACCCTGCAGTCTCAAGAGGAGTTGCATCTTCATCTGTAGCTGCACCTATATCAGCTCCCAAAAAAAGTCCTTCTAAACCTCCTGATCTTCTAACAGCACCTGGTGTTCTAGTTCCACCTGGTGTTCTAGTTCCTAAGCCAATAAATCGAGTCCTATTTAAGGCACCTAGGCCTCGTGCTCCCAATCGACCTAACTGTAATAATGGTGATAGAATTCCTACCATTATGCTTTTTGACCTCCTACACTAGCTTGTTGTTGTCCTGGTGAAAATAATGAGTAAACACCATATGCTGCAGCACCCGCTCCTGCCGCTTGTGCAAGAGGATTAGTACCTGGACCCGTGCTTCTAGTTATTTCAGAAGCTGCAGTTGGTAAGGTTGTCATAATACCTTTAGCAAATTCTAATCTTTGAAATGGCTCATAAGCTCTTGCTACTTCTGTTGCTCTTTCTGCTTGTAAGGCTCTATCTGCAACTTGCCTTTGTAAAGCTCCAGCAGCACCTAGTTGTGATATATCTGCTCTTTGTGCAGCTTGTTGTTGATTAGCCACATTTAGTAATGATGTTCCTGTGTCCATAGCAGCTCTTGTTTGAAACTCTCTTTGTCCTATCGCTAAACCTGTGGCTCTGTCAAATCCACCAGCTCTTAATTGTCCAATTGTGCCTAGTCTTCTTCCTTCCTCTTCTGCCCTTTGCACACCTTCTCTACCACCACCAAAAGCTCCTGATGTAACAGCTTGTGCCGCCATTTCATTTTGTTTCATAGCTGATTGTCTATTTACTTCATCTATAACATATCGCTCATATGGATTCATAAATGCATCTATATCTGGCTGTTGCATAGCTAAAATATTACCTTGTAGAATTGATGCTATACCAGCAGCCCTTGAAGCATCACCCACACCTGTTTGTCCAGCTTTTGCTATAGCTTGTTGTTCTAAAGGAGCTAAATTAGCAACTTGATACTCTGGTACTTCTATTGGTTCTCTAGCTAATCTCATAGCCTCATCATATAGAGCTAATTTTCTGCCCTCTATTTCAGGAGCTTCTCTTGTTATTGTTGTTGTTTTTCCAGGTGCAGCTGGTGCTGAAGCTGGTGCACTACCTCCTCCTCCGAAGATAAAACTCATTTAATTTCCTTTCTTAGTAAAACTGCTTTCTTTTTATAACCTGGTAAAGTTTTTTCCCATCCCTCTCTACCTAATATATCAATACAATTAAAATACCTGTCTCTTGCATATTTTTCTATATTCTTTTCTATTTCAATTAAATCTTTTAAATCACCTCCTGCTAAACCTATTCTTAATGAATTTTTAATTGTAGCAGTAATAGCAGCACTATTGTTTTTTTGAAATAATTTAAACTCTCCTTTTTGCAAACCTTTTTCTATGTCCTCTCTAGTAGCCTTGTCGCCAATCTTAGCGGCAGGTTCTAATACTGCCCAAATCTCATCAGTAAGCTTCACTAGCTCACCATGTCATATATTCTTTTTAGTTGACTTTGTTGTTTATAAAAAAAGTCAGCTCCTTTTTTTCTCATATCTTTAAAGTCTTTAGGGTTAGCTCCTTGCATAATACCAGCACCTAATACGGCATCTGCTCTACTTACAAATTCTCCATCTGCTAACTGAGCTAACATAGTATCTTTATCTTTGTTACCTATTCCAGATCCGTCTTCAACATATCCTTTTGCCCTTACATAATTGTTAGTATCGTTTTCATCGTTTTCTATTTTACTTGGTAAATAATTTACACCACCTTCGTTGTATTTAGGTAAGGCATCTACTATACCTCCTTTTGCTAATGTGTAAATTGGTGAGTCTACAATTGTTTGAGGTGTAGATGTATAAGTAAATCTGTCAGCTGTTCCTCGAACTTGCTCATCTGCTTTTTGTTTTGCTAGTGCATATTGTTTTTCATCAAAATCAGGCATATCTAACATACCTTGTTGCTTTGCTCCACCACCCATCATCAATAAAGGACTTACTGCTGCACCAGCTAAAGCTAATTGTTTTCCTGTGCTTAAACCTTTTAATGTAGGAACCAGTCCTGTTTTTACAGGGACCGAAGAGGTTAATCCTGTTGGTGTAGCTGCTCCAATAGTATCAAATCCTGGAGGAGTAATTCCAGCAATACCACCACCTAAAGTTTTAGGAAATATAGTACCTCCTACAGTTCCTACTGTTGCACCTATTAATGCATTTTTAATCATATCTCTGTTTGATCCTCCTGATGCTTTTGTATATAAAGCTCCAAGACCTGCTCCTATCACTGCAGCCATAACTGGAAATCCCATTCATATCTCCTTTGTTTACTATAGTTTACTTGTTTTTTGGCTGTCTATCAAGACCTTGTAAGATCATTTCGTCTGATAAGCGACCTAAATACTGATATTCTCCTACATGTGTGATATATTCTGTTACTAAGGCCATACATTTACCTCCTATCTTTCTCCATAATCTAGAGAAAGCAAAGTCTTCTCCATAATATCTTTTTTGATTTGTATCATAATAAGTATCAAAAAAATTATACAAATGAGGTCTTTCAATCAACTCATTATCTATGACAGTTTCTTGTTTGATTGTTAAATCTGGATAAGCTTTTATCATTTTAGTAAACACTTCTCTTTGTATCAACATACAACCTGTCATTGAATGACTAAGTTCTATCATGTCATCTTTTAAATTTATATCGTCTTCTTTATCTAGTAATTTAACAGGATACATATTACCAGAAGTATTTCTTTGTTTTTTGTTTAAATTTAAATTACGGTGTTTATCAAACACATTATCCCATTGAATTAATTTCATAGGATAAGGACAACTTAATACTTCTTGATTTTTTTCTAACATTTTAAATATAAGATCTGTATTAAATAAAATATCGCTGTCTATAAATAATAAATGCGTATGATCAGATTGAAGAAACTCACTAACGCATAAATTTCTACCCATAGTCACTAATGAGGATTTCATCATATGCAAAGTTAATTTTATTTTTTTGTTAAAACATTCTTCTTGCAATTTAAAAACAGATTGCATGTAATGCATGGTCACTTTATCATGAACTGGAGTTGCTAAAAATAATCTAACTTCTTTCATGTAGAATGCCTTGTAGAAAATTTGTCCATTCTATTTTTTTCTTATCCCAGCTATAAAATTTTTTTACAAAGTTTTGTTGCATCTGTAGATGTTCAAAAACCTCTGGCTCGTGTATCGTGTTTACTGCTTGACGTATTGCAGATGCAAATTTATTAGCAAGTCTTTTTGTATCTTTTTCATAGGTAACATATACAGGAAACTCTGAGCACGTTTCATATAAAGCACCAAAGTTTGTTACAATACAATATAATCCAGCAGCCATTGACTCAAGAGCTGCATTGCAACTTGTTTCTTCCCATATACTAGGATAAGCAAACATATGGTAACGATATATGTATTTTTGTATAAAAGAGTGTTCTTTGTAACCTATGTAAGTTACATTCTCTAACTTTCTAGCTTGCTCGTATAAAGGCTCATACTTATCATTATTTTCTTTTTCAAACTCATCTCCATAAATTTTACAACTACTAAACACATCTACATGTACGTTACAATCTTTTAATAAACTCATAGCACCTAATAAAACATTAAGTCCTCTCCAGGGTGTAACATGAAACAACATACGTACCATATTGCCTTCACTAAAAGGTATTAGTGTAGGAAAATTATTTACACCATTTTTTATGACATGACATTTGTTAGTGGGTATATCAAATCTATATCTATACTTTTCATAGTTCCAATGACTATTAAAAACATACCAATCAAACTTATCGTGATTACTTTTATCTTCAAACCACGGATATATATTAGGTTGGTCGTGACTATTTTTTTGCCATAAAATATTAATTTTTTCTTTACTTAACTCTACTTTACCAGGTATTGATGTGCATATTTGAAAATTGTTTAAGAGCTTGTCATCAACGTAATGAGACAAAAACCTATGTTGTATTTCTGTACCACCTGAAGGATTCATGAACCGTACTCTAATAACAATTCTTGTCCTTGTTTAATTTTTTTAATAGTCATTACTTTATATACTAAATAATCATCCCAGTCTAAATCAACAAACAAACAACAATTAGGTTCATCACTATGATTTAAAAAACCTCCCATCGGAGTTCTAACATATCCGTGTATAATAGGTATTTTTATATGACTCATACCTAAATCATATTTATTAGGTATGTTATATTTAGCAAAAATGCCATGCCCATGAGTAGAACTTACATCAATCTTCAATTCTTTTGGTAAAGGATTATAATAAAATCTATCGTATTTAATTTTCATCTTTGGTTTTGCTTATCAAGGACAAAGCTTCTTTTGGAACAATAATATTTACGTCAACTGCTATATCTTCTCTTTTTGTGTCAGTGTTAGGATTTTCTACGTCATGATCTGCATCTTGTTTAGATGCATATATTACATTAGTTTTTATGTTACGATATGTTTCTTGAGACTCACATTTAATTTTTTTCATTTATATAATATCCTATAATTTAACAGATAAATCAAGCATTAACTAAACCAACAAACTATACTGTATCTAGTGCCAGACGTAATTGGTTCAATTGAATGAGGATACATAAAATTACTAGGAAACATAACAAGGTCCCCCGTTTTTAACTCTATTTTACTATATGCAACTTGTTGATTATTAGGGTAATAAAATATAAGCTCTCCTCCTTTATAATCTTCATTTAAATTTATTATAAAAGATAATTGTCTATTTACTTGATGGTATGCATCTGTGTGTTTTTTATAAAAATTACCTTTGATATATTTTAATAAATTAATAGATTCTAATTTTAATTCCTGATGCAAACTAGGAAATAGCTTTTGATAATTTTTTATTGCTGTGCTGCAAGTATTAAATATTAAATTTTTATATAAAAGATCATATTCGTTTGACTCATCTAATCCATAATTGTAAACATTTCTATATTTTATATCTTCAATGTCTTTACCATCTTTTAACAAAGTCGCTTTTTTTGAAGGACTAATTTCAATATATTCTGATAAATTTTTACATACTTTATAATGTAAAGCTTTTTCTATTTTAAAAATAGCAGAACTAATTTTATCCATTTTCTTGAGAACGATCAATCAAAGCGTAACTTATTAATCCTTGTATTTTATTACTGCCAGTGGCTGCTTGTATAGTTACAGCATCCCCTGCTTCTAAATTTAATCCTTGAGGTGTAGCGTTTACTTGAGATTTAGCCGCAACGTCATCTCTGAAAAATTCATACTCAGTGTTAGAATCAGATGAATCAACAAAATTCATATTTACTAAAATAGCTGATGAAGCATCATTGTTTGCACAGTAAACACTTTTAACTATAACTGTTGCGTTAGTAGGACATGTAAACACTGTAGTTTTACTTGTATCAGCTTGTTTAAAACCTTGATTTTTATACTGTATTGTCATGATAAAAAATATTCAAAAGCTTGTTGATCATTTTTAATTTCTTGTTGATAACTAAAATTTAATTTTTGTATTATTTGTGTAATAGCTAAATTAATAAGTCTTTGATTTTCAATATTATATTCTTCTTTTGGTTCTGGTATAAATGTATTTATTTTAGCCAATTTTTTTTCTCTGCTTTCTTATAGCTTCTTTGCCTGCTTTTGCTATATTTACAACTTGAGTTTTACCCATTACCTTAGCACGTTGTTCCATTACTGTTAAGATCTGTATTTTTCTAGCAAAAGGTTTTGATAATTTTTTAACTTTTGCAACAGTTTTTCTAGCATCCGCAGGCGTGGCAAATTTAATTTTTACCGTATCCTTTGGATTTTCATCAGTATATAATCTACGACCGCTACCTTTAGGTTTTTTTCCCGTTCCCTTTAGTGGTTCTTTTTTTGTTACCATTTGTTACCATTTTTTTTAATATACTAGCTTGTTTTTGATGCAACTTTGAAGCTTTTTCTAAACCTGCAATTACACCCTTTAATTGTTTTTGATTCATTTACGTTTACCTTTCTTTTTTTCAGGT
>CEUT01022964.1_pt1 | contig 15400 bp, 28 predicted proteins | sample 531401 | NCBI WGS metagenome assembly CEUT01 (sample SAMEA2622821, study PRJEB7988) | marine metagenome | biome: marine biome (ENVO:00000447); feature: surface water layer (ENVO:00002042); material: "saline water (ENVO:00002010), including plankton (ENVO:xxxxxxxx)" | depth 5 m | reverse complement strand
TAGAGAGTGGAACTGGAGATGGTTCCAGTATGGATAAAGTTCTTCTCACTGGACGTAAACTAAGTGCATATGGTGTAGAACTTGATGAAGAACTGTATAAAAATCTAGAGAAAAAATATGACATGCTAGGATATGTTGCTCTCTACAAAGGGTATACAGAAGATCAATTTGTTCGTGTTATGGAGGATCTTGATGATTCTCCAACTCTATTCTGGCTAGATGCACATTTCCCTGGTGCAGACTATGGGGATGCTAGTTATGGTGCTGAGGAAGATATTGATAAGCGTCTTCCTATGGAGAAAGAACTTCGCGTCATGAAAGAGAATAGAGATCTTTCTAACGATATTATCATCATGGATGATTTACGAATTTATGTTGATCGTCCTTTTGTTGCTGGTCCATGGCCTCAAAGAAAACTATATGGCGGTGATGGATATGATTTTGTTGAAGAAATCATCGGTGAAACACACATTCTAATTGAGCACCATGGCGATCAAGGATATCTTCTAGCATTCCCTATTGATACTCCAGAGGAAAAGATTCGGGAGTTTATAAATGAAGTCTAGTATTATTGTTCTGCAGCAAGGTGGATTAGGAGACATCTTTTTTGTTCAGAAACTTTGTAAAAAACTTTCTGAAAATTATGATGTATATCATCCAGTTACACCAGAAATGTGGAACGCTGGTGTTAATCAATTAATCACTGAAAATGTTAAGTGTGGAGTAAATCTTGATTTACCAAAAGAGAACGTGATGGTATATGATTGTTCCAATCAACCAAAACCAAATGGTTCTGCGGACATCATGACATCAAAATATGCATCTGTTGGTTTCGGTTGGCATGACTGGAGAGATTACTTCACATATAAACGTGATTATGATAGAGAAAATAAACTGAGAGAACTAATTGGTATTGATGTTGGTGAGCCATTCATTCTTCATAACAAGTGGTATAGTTTTGGCAAACCTCACGATGGAGTTGATCTTTCTATTCCAGAAGACTATGATGGAAAAGTTGTTTTTATGCACCCATGCCATTCAGAAAGAGTATTTGATTGGTGTTGGATTTTAGAAAATGCAGAGCAAATTCACACTGTCGATACTTGCCTAAATTATATCGTAGACACTCTCAACATTAAGGCAGACACTTTGATTTGCCACCCAAGGCATTACAAAAACACAGAGGAATGCGTTGGAAAATTATTCAAAGCACCTTGGCAATGGGTAGATTATGAACGATGGTTGTGGCGTGAAAAAGTCCCTCAGGAGTTAGAATGAAAATTGGATTGATTTATCAACCATGTGGTCTTGGAGATATTCTCTTCTTACAAAAAGGCGCACATTATATTCAAAATGAACTTGGATATAAAGTTTATTGGCCTGTGATTCATGAGTTTAAGTGGTTAAAGGATTATATTCCCCACTTTGAATTCGTATCCTGGGGAGATGATGGTAATCCAGTAAATGGCAGTACGGAACCTATTCCAGAGTCCTGTCAATTCCCATACAAAGAAAGATATATTCATGGAGCTCCAAGTAAAATGGAACCTGATTTATTTTTCTTTCAGGGATTTGGTGATTACCAACCAATAATGAAGGGGAAATATGATAACCTCGGACTTGATTGGAAAGACTGGAGAGACTATATCGATTTCAATAGAAATATTGAAAAAGAGAAAGAACTATACTATAATGTTCTTGGTTTAAAAGACGATGATGAGTTTGTCTACGTCAATCGCCTTTGGTGTACAAGACCAAAACTAGAGTTCTTCCCACATATTCCAGCAGACTCTCAAAGTTACGGCGGATATAAAGTGGTGGAGAACAAAATTATTCCTGGTTACTCTTTGTTTGATTGGTGCATGGTTTTTGAAAAAGCATCTGCCATATTCATGATAGAAACAGCAATCAATTACATTCTTGAGTCACCACAACTCTTTGAAACCATGTCTAAAAAACCATTATATCTTTGGCATAGATGGGGAGACTGGTCTCAAGTTCGTTACCTTTTTAATTTACCTTGGAGATATCAATGATCGAAACTATTGAATTTCAAAAACAGTGGTATCCTAAGTTCCAAACAGAAGGTAATGCATCACAGTTTGCTATTCCTTTTGCAAAACATGTTTGTAGTGGACTTGGATATGATATTGGATGTATGAAAAAGGATTGGGCTTTCCCCAATGCTACTCCCATTGATCTTGATTTTAATGATCCATGGCATGCCGATAATCTTCCAGAAGGTGTTAGCCCAGACTACATCTTCTCCAGTCATTGCTTAGAGCATGTCCCCGATTGGGTTGCTACAATGGACTACTGGTATACAAAACTCAGGAAGGGTGGAACTTTATTCCTATATCTCCCCGACTTTAGTCAAAAATATTGGAGGCCTTGGAACAACTATAAACATAAACATGTATTCACTCCAGAAATTATTGAGTCATATATGTTTGATCGTGGATACACAAATGTTTTCGTATCTGGCGTAGATCTTAATAATGCGTTCATGGCAATGGGGGAAAAATGAAGATTGAGATTGAGTTTTCCAAAGATGTAGATTACCCAAAAGAAAAGTTGGGCACATTTATTTGGAACTATATTGAAGACGGTTGTCATATCACTGGATTCGGTGATTCAATAGGAGAGTGCTTTGAAGAGATTATTCGTTACAGAACAATGTGATGACTGAGAACGAATTAGAGGAGCTTAGATATGATGTAGCACATTATCTACTCAGTAAAATGAGTAAGGGTTCTCAGTTTCAATATGCCCTAGATCGTATGATTCAACTCTGTGATCACTATGATGAAGAAGGGTTGAGAAAAATTCTTTCCGAATCAAAAACAGACATGAAAGATCATCTTAAAAAGAAAAAGGCTGAAGGAGGTAAAGGATTTTGAAGATTGTTTTTGTAAATGGGTGTTTTGATATTTTACACCCTGGACATGTAAAATTATTTCAACACGCTAGAAATCTTGGAAACAAATTGATTGTTGCTATTGATTCAGATGAAAAAGTAAAACAAATGAAAGGTGATTCAAGACCTGTCAATAGTCAAGATGATAGGAAATTTATTCTTGAGTCCATCCGATACATAGATGAAGTAATCATTTTCAATTCTAAAGAGGAACTGCAGGGACTTGTCAAAGAGATCAGACCTGCTATAATGGTGGTTGGATCTGATTGGAAAGGAAAAGAAGTCATAGGTTCTAATTATGCAAAAGAAGTTCGGTTTTTCGACAGAATCGGAGACCACTCCACAACCAACATCATTGAAAGTATTACTCATCGGTGAGTCTTGTGTTGATGAATATCATTATGGTGAGTGTCGTAGGCTGAGTCCTGAAGCACCTGTTCCAGTATTAGATTACACTAAAACCACCTTACATCCTGGTATGGCATCTAATGTTCTTCAGAACTTAGAGTCTTTTGGGTGTAAGGTGGATTTTATTACAAATGATCCTGAAGATCTTAGGAAGACACGTTTTGTTGATGCTAGATCTAAGCAACAACTTCTTCGTGTCGATGAGGGAACATGTGTTGATCCTTTAAATATACGCAATATTGGTGATCTAAATCAATACGATCTAATTATCTTTTCAGATTATGATAAAGGTTTGATTCCTTGGGAGGCTGCAAATAATATCTGTGAAAATTATAGAGGAAACATCTTTGTGGATTCTAAGAAGAATGATCTCTCGTGTTTTCATAATGCATACATCAAGATTAATGAGTTTGAAGAAGAGAAAGCATTAGCATATCCTGAGAGTTGTACATTCATTGTGACTTTGGGCAAAGATGGTGCCAGATGGTTGGGTAAAAAATATTCTGCACCAAAAGTATATGATGTATACGATGTTTCTGGTGCGGGGGATGTCTTCTTAGCAACACTCTCTATCATCACAACTTTGCAGGATCTTGATTCTGCGATTGCAAAATCTGTTCTTATGGCATCTCGCTCAGTGCAGCATTTTGGCACATATAAATTAACTAAGGAAGACATTGCAGAAGTATTATGAAAGTTTTGAATTTTCTGAGGCCTGAAAATGGTCTTACAGAAGACCCTCTTTATTATTTAAACTTTGAAAAGTATGAGAAGACAGCGAGAGATTGCTATCTATTCATGGCTGACTTTTACAAGGATCTCTATTCAGGTCGTTATGATGATAAAGAAAAAGTAGTCTTGACTTTGGAAGAACCAAACTTCTGTGTTGCTCCTGGAGATAAAGTAAAACTTCACGAAGTTGCTGATAAGATTCTTACAATCTGCCCATATACTGCAGAACTATTTGATAATAGAGAGTTTGTCTTCTTTCCATATAGTGAAGACTGGATCCCACCAAAAGCAGAAAAAGTAATTGATGTTTCTTACTTTGGTAGCATGCCGAAGGCTGTTCCTTGGGATAGTTACATCAAAAATGTATTCGCAAAATACAATTTTAGATTTGGGCATTACAGCATGGGTAACGTTCCCAGATGTTCTTATCAAGATAAGATGATGATGTATGCAGCAACTAAAGTGGCTGTTGTTCATGGTCTTTGTAATATTGATCCTGGAACTGCTGAAAGATACTATAACTTCCCTAGAGGTAAAGAGAACAAAGCATTCACTGAATTGGATAGAGGGTGGGCACCTCAAATTAAATCAAGAATGTTTGAGGCAGCATTTTCAAGGTGCGTTATTTTATGTCAAAAGGATTCCTGGAATCCGATTGAAAAATTCTTTGAACCAGAAAAAGAATTTCTGTATTTTGAGAACGAAGAGGATCTTAAGAAAATCTTAAGTCATGTGTTAGATAACTATGATGAATTTGACCAAATGAGAGAAAGCGCATATAATAGAGCCGTAAACAATTATACAACTAAGCATTTTGTCGAGAAGTTTTTAAAATGAAAAAGTTTATTGTAACAACCACTATCAATAAGCCCACCAGGGCAACCATGAACTTCTCAGCGATGCCTGGATGGACTCTGGTGGTCGTCGGAGATAAGAAAACCCCACATCACCTCTACAAAGAATTAGATTGCATCTACCTGTCTCCAGACATGCAGGAGCATGGTTGGAAAGAACTATCGGATACGATTGGTTGGAATAGTATTCAGCGTAGGAATATTGGATTTGTCTATGCTTATGAACAAGGTGCTGACGTAATTGCCACCGTAGATGATGACAACATCCCATATGAAAATTGGGGTCAGGATCTTTTGATTGGTAAGACAATTGAGATGGATCTTTATGAGTCTTCTACGGAAGTCTTTGATCCTCTGTGTGTTACTAATTATCCTGAACTTTGGCATCGTGGATTTCCTATTCAACAGGTCCCTCATCGTAAGGATACACGATATGTTGGTAAAAAAGAACGTAAAGTTCTGATTCAAGCTGACCTATGGGATGGTGATCCTGATATTGATGCTATGGCACGAATGTCCATGAGCCCATGCGTAAAGTTTGACGTTCAGAAACCATATGGTTCATATGGCATCTCCCCCTTCAATAGTCAGAATACTTTTTTGGCTCGTGAAGTGATTCCATATTATGCTGTTCTTCCTCATGTTGGACGCATGGATGATATCTGGGGTGGATATATTGCACAAATGAAGTTCCCTCAAAGTCTTGTATATAACAAAGCATCTGTTTATCAAGATCGCAACGTACAAGACCTTGTGACTAATTTGGAAAAAGAAATTATTGGATATCGATATACTCAAACATTGGTTGCTAACTTGAATGTTTGGCAAGCATATGTTCCTGAAGAAACTCAAGAGTTTTACAAAGCATATAGGAGGTGTTTTTGAATGCGCTATGTTGTTGACATAGATGGAACTATCTGTTCTCCTGGTTTAAGAAAGGAGAAGAGATATACACATGCAGTTCCTAGATGGGATAGGATTCAGGTAATAAATAAATTATACGATGAAGGCAATTATGTTGTCTATTTGACTGCTAGAGGTATGGGTAGATTTGAAAACTCTCGCGAACTTGCCGAGAAAGAATTCTACGATTTTACAGCATCCCAGTTAAAGTCTTGGGGTTGTAAATACCATGAACTTCATCTAGGAAAACCCGCAGGGGACTTCTATATTGACGATAAAGGCATCAACGACAATGACTTCTTCACAAAACGACCCGATCAAATTCGTTCCTAAAGGTTGGGGCTATGAGAAGTGGATCACAAATGGTCCACTTTATTGTGGTAAAATTCTTTGGTTTTGCAAAGGTAAAAAATGCTCCTGGCATTATCACAATAAAAAGGACGAAGTTTTCTATGTACAAAGTGGAAAACTTAAGGTATACTGGAGTGACTTTGACGACTACGAAATGGCATACGTCAAGGAATTAAAAGAGGGTGAAAAGTTTCATGTTCCGACTGGTATGAGACACCGAATGGAAGCATTAGAAGACACCGTGATGTTTGAGTTTTCCACCGAACATTTTGATGAAGATAGTATTCGTATTGAAAAAGGAGACTGATGACAATTAGTTATAACCGACTTGGTTCAAATGGTCGGCTTGGAAATCAAATGTTTCAATATGCAGGTCTCCGTGGCATTGCAAAACAGAATGGATATTCCTGGTTGATTCCACCACCAGATGACTATGGTGATTCAAACTATGGTCTTTTTGATTGTTTTGAAATGAGTACAGTTACATTTCAAAATTTTGGATTTACTCAAGGTGTTCAGAGTATTGCAACAGGATGTTTTCATTTCAATGAACAATTCTTTAGAGGATGTCCTGATAATGTAAATCTACATGACTATTTTCAAAGTGAAAAGTATTTCAAGAATGCTGAAAAAATTATTCGTGAAGATTATACATTTCAAAAAGAAATTTTAGATCCATGTAAAGAAGTTGTTGATCAATTTGACAATCCAATTTTCATTCATGTTCGCCGTGGTGATTATGTAAATCAACCAGAGAATCATCCAGTGTGTCCTTTGTCATACTATGAAAGAGCTTTAAAAGAATTCCCTGATGATGTTCCTGTCTTTGTATTTTCTGACGATCTTGATTGGTGTCGCGAACATTTTACTGATGATAGATTCATTTTACCAACAGAAAATATTAAGTATTCTCATACAGCGGATACTAATGATGGTAGGGTGGAATCGTTTGTACCATATTATGACTTGTGTATGATGAGTCTATGTTCTGGTGCTATCATTGCTAATAGTTCTATGAGTTGGTGGGGTGCCTGGTTGCAGAACGGTCGTGGTAAAATTATTGCACCTAAGCCCTGGTTTGGAACTAGGTATAATGATTACGATATGAGTGATCTTTTACCAGAATCTTGGATTGAAATGGAGGTATAATGGACTTAACTTACATCTTGCCGTGTCGAATTGAATCTGAAGACAGGTTGAAAAATGTTATTACTTCTGTATCTTATCTGCTAAAAACTTTTACAGATGCAAAAGTTATTGTAAAGGAAGTTGATACAAAATCAACTTTCAAATTTAGAGCTCTACCAGAAATTAAAAAGATTGCCCCTACTGACAATCTTACTCATGTTTTTGAAGAAAACTCAGATAATTTATTCCATAAGACTAGGATTCTAAATGATCTAATCATGATGGCAGATACAAAGGTTATCTGTAGTCATGACGTTGATGTTGTATATCCAGTCAGAGCCCATAAGATGGCATATGAATCAATCATGAATGATCAAATGGATGTTGTTTATCCATATGGTTGTGGAGTCTGGCAGTATCAGGTAAACTATCCCATGGATGTCTTTGAGCAGTTCATCAATTCGGGGCATGATCTTAACTTATTAGGACCAAACTGCCGCACAGAATCTTCTACCATCGGTTGGACTCAATTTTATAGTAAACAAAAGGTTATTCAAGGTGGTCTTTGGAATGAAGAATTTATTTCATGGGGTGCCGAAGATTGTGAGTTTTACTATAGATTTAATGCATTAGGATATAGAGTTGGAAGAATTGAATCTCCCATCTGGCATTTTGAACATGGAAGAACTCACAATTCCCATTATCATAATCCAAAGTTCATGGAGAATCATAATCTTTGGCAAACTCTCAGAAATACTCCCAAAGATAAATTGGCAGAGTATTATAAAAATGTACCTTATTTGAAAGCGAGGAGTAAAAATGCTGGCGTATAATCATCTTGGACTGTTAGGTAGACTGGGTAACCAAATGTTTCAATACGCCTCTCTGAGGGGCATTGCGGCTCGTCGTGGCTATGATTTTGGTATACCACCATCTAACTTTGAAAATGAGTGGGACTCACATCAACTTTTTGAAACTTTTGAGCTTGCACATTTGGATGTAAAAAATGTGCGATTGTTGGATATGGGGCATGCTCCAATTGCAAAGGAAGTTAAGTTTGAATATGATCAGAGATTGCATGATCAATGTCCCAATGATGTTTCCCTCTGGGGATTTTTTCAAACTGAAAAATATTTCATAGATATTGCAGATAGTATTAGAGAAGATTTTACATTTAAGTTTAACATTCTTACTGCATGTGAGAAGGTTTTCGAGACCTGGGATGATCCTGTATCACTTCACGTAAGAAGAACTGATTATCTTCAGAACAGTGCTAATCATTATAATCTTGGTCTTGATTATTATGAAAAGGCTCTTGAGAATTATGAAGGAAGAACTATTCTTGTGTTCTCTGATGATCCAGTATGGTGTCTTGAGCAAAAATTATTTGAAGGTGATCGCTTTTGTGTTTCTGAGACTGGAGACAATCGATATGATCTTTGTTTGATGTCAATGTGCAAGTCTCACATTATTGCAAACTCATCATTCTCTTGGTGGGGTGCTTGGTTATCTGGATCTGATGATGTTATCGCACCAAAGAAATGGTTTGGTCCACAAAATCAAAGCCATTCACTAAAAGATTTGATTCCTGATAGATGGACACTTATTGATTCTGAATGACATGGATAAAAATAAATCAACTTTTAAATTGGCATCAATTCCTCAAATTTACTACATCAATCTTGATGATAAAGAAGATCGTCGTAAGTATATGGAGGACCAGTTTGAATATTGGGGTGTCACAAACTACACAAGAATCTCAGCTTGTGATGGTCGTGAAGATGATCTGAGTGGAATTATATCTGGTCGTTATCCAGAGAATATGACTTCGGGTGAAATTGGATGCACCACATCTCATCTGAAAGCGATGAAACATTGGTTGGAAAATAGTGATGAAAAATATCTTCTAATGATGGAAGATGATTGTGATCTTGAATGTGTCAAACATTGGGGATTTACATGGAAGCAATTTGAAGCACAACTTCCATACGATTTTGATGTTGTTCAGTTAGCGATCATTAATCCACAGCAAGTTAATGTCAGAATTCATAAGAGATTTGTAAATGATTTTTCTACGGCATGTTATCTGATCACAAGACATCATGCAGAGAAACTTGTAAGATTACATTGTAGAGGAGATAAGTTTAAATTGGATCAAGGTGTTAAGCCCAGAGCAGTGGCGGATGACTTGATCTATAATTCTGGAAATACATTTGCAATTCCACTGTTCCTTTATAAAATTGATCTTGGGTCAGACATTCATGACATTCATATTGATGTTTTCCATAAGGGTAGTTACAATGGGTTATGGGATTTTTGGAGGACTTCTGCATCACTGATTGAGGATTGGATGCCATATTTCGACTATGATCCCTTCTTTGGGACGCTGCCACCACAACAAGAGACTTGACAAAACTTAATCTTTCCTATATAATTACGTAGTAAATCGTTACAAAAGGGAAATGACCGTTATCACTGAAGAAGGTGGACGAACAAATATGTTCGCTACTGAACCCACAATGTATATGTCAAAAGAATCTCTAGATCGTTATGGTATTGAAACCCATAACGAAAAGGCTGAGAAACTAAATGGTCGTCTGGCCATGCTTGGTTTCGTTGCCGCCGTTGTCTCTTATGCAACATCTGGTAGTCTATTCTTTTTCGGAGCACTTGGCATCTGATATATATGACATAAACGAAAGGGATTGATATGCCTAACCCTAACGCTCTTTACGAAGATATGGAAAGACTAAACTCCCTTTACGAGGAGCTATGTTGGGATCCTGACGATGAATTAGTTTTTACCCATGACGGTGAAAAAATTATTGTATACAACAAAACTTTAGAGGAAAAACAATGAACGAAAAAGCAGAACGCATCAATGGTTGGGCCGCAATGCTAGGCATTGTAGCTGCAATGGGATCATATGCAGTATCAGGACAACTAATTCCTGGTATCTGGTGATGGGATTTGTACTAGCAGCAATAATTATGCTGATTCCAATCGCTGCGGTGTTAAAAGACTCATGACTTACGATTGGACACTTCTACAAACTTTAATTTTTATAATTACCCCATACTTTTTAATGCTTGCTCTAGCAAGTAGAGATGAAGATGATGACTCTGGAGACGGTGGAATGATGATTCCAGCGACCATGCCATCTTCATAAATAAACCAGTCGTAATCTGAGATTACGATATATAACAAACAGAAGAAACGCCTCAATTACTCGCGCCATCCCTGTTGACAAACACCCTAGAGGTGTATTATAATTCCAAAAGCGAACGGTAGTCGAATCGTTCCATCATCTGCGGGTAATCATTCCGCAAGTAACTAAAGAGGTATTTTCACATGATCAAATCTGTATTCGCAGCAGTTGCTGCTCTGTCCGTTTCCGCTGGCGCTGCTGTTGCAGGTCCCTACGTCAATGTTGAAACTAACGCTGGCTGGGCTGGCGATGACTACACTGGAGCCGTAACCGACCTTCACGTAGGCTTTGAGGGTCCAATTGGTGACTCTGCTGCTTGGTATGTCCAAGGCGGTCCTGCCATCGTCAGCCCTGACGGTGCAGAATCAAGCACTGAGTTCTCAGGTAAAGTTGGTGCCAGTGCTGCACTAACCGACTCTGTAGGCGTCTATGGTGAGCTCTCCGCTATCACTAGCGATCAAGAGTTTGACGATCTAAGCGTCGGCGGCAAACTTGGCGTCAAGTACAGCTTCTGATTCGTAAATCATATGCTATGATTGAGGAGTCTTAGGACTCCTCTTTTTTTTATGAAAGATTATCTTAAAGTATTGCTTACTCATCCAGTGACTCATTTCAACATTCTGTTAGTGGGATTATTGATCTTCATTGGACTGATACATGAATATACTCACCGTGCCATGGAAGTGGACGTGCATGGGTATGTCAGGCAATTTTGTAGGGACAATCCAGAGAAATGCCAAAGATTCATTGACTATTGAGCATAAATTGCTATACTACATAATGTAGATTAACTTAAAACTATGTCTGAGTTTCCAAAAGACTGGAGGTATGCTGACGATAGGATGCAAATGAGAGCAGCAGTTTTTCGTGCTCTTAGTCATCATTTGGAAGAACATTGTCGTTCAGTATATGAGTTTTGTCATGATTGGGTTAGTCAAGGTAATAAAGATACAAACAACATTGAATTTTATTTTCAAAACTATTTGAAGGAGACAAAACGTGAGCGAGTTTATAAACTTGAAAAGTGTCTTGAGCTCAATCCTGATTGGTACTTGCCTATCAGGGATGAGCCCAAGTCTGGCGAATGAAGACAAGATAACAAAAGGATTCAACAGCATGGATTCCATGGGTTGTATGCTTTTACGTGAATGCACTGATGATGTTGAGGAAGTGTTTAGCATGCTAGACATTTCACATAACTATCCTAATATGGAAGAGTTCACATCAAATGCATCTGAGTTTAACTACATGTTAGTATCACTTAATCAAGTTGGTGTGAAAGTATTTCTCGCTGATGAGAAGTATTTCCCAGTTGGTCATCGTGGCGTGTATCACACTGTTGGTAATAATTTCTTTCTCAATAAGAAGTATATGAATGATCCTAGCGTATTGATGCAAGTCATGCGTCATGAGGGTTGGCATGCTGCACAGGATTGTATGGCAGGAACTATTGATAATAGTTTTATTGCCATTATCAAACCAGAAGAAGAGGTTCCAATGTTATGGCGTGTCATGGCAGAACGCACCTATCCTGAGTCTGCTGTGCCGTGGGAAGCAGAAGCACAGTGGGCTGGACGTACTGAAGGTATGACTATGCAAGCACTAGAAGCATGTGCTAATGGTAATATGTGGGAAGTTTATCCTCCTACACCTATGACTGGTGAATGGTTACAAAAAAACGGATACCTTAATTGACATGAAAAAAATCATTATGAGTTTGTTGGCAGCTACTTCTATTGCTGCACCAACAATTGCACATACTATCGAAGATGATATTTTTTACACCTATGCTGCAATGGGATGTATGAAATTGCTTAAATGCGATGAAGGCATATATGAAGTAGAACCAGGTGATTATAGTGGTGAGGCTGATCGTATTGTTCAGGAACTTCGTGCAGCAAACGTAGAGGTTTATGAAGCGATTCCACAATATTTTGTCTATGAATATCGTGCAGTTTATTACTCTGATGTAAATAGAGTTTTTATAAACTTAGGATTTATTGAAGATGATGCTCACTATCTGGAGATGCTGAGGCACGAAGGTTGGCATGCTGCTCAAGATTGCTATGCAGGTAATATCATGAATTCAGATCTTATACACATGTATGAATCTTATGATATTCCAGGAACTTTCACTGAGGATGCACTTGATCGTTATGGTTTTGATCCATTTACTATTCGTGTAGAAAGAGAGGCACTTTGGGCAGGTGATACTCCTAACATGACTCTTAATGCACTGAAAGTATGTAATTCTGATAAAAAAATGTGGGAGGTATATGCACCACCAGAAAGATCAAAGAGTTGGTTATATATAAATGGACATCTAAAAAATAAATAGAGCTGCCTTACTCTTAATCTATGGAATCAAATCCAGAGAAGAAAGGGGAAGCCAAGAAAAAAGAAAATAAATTTGAATGGGCTGATGAGGGTGTTTCCACTATAGTGAGAGTTGTTATTTTGGGTTGGTCAGCAGCAATTCTGACCCTTAATTATGTAACTGTTCCTGGTGTTCCTCAAAAAAATATTGATCCGACTTTTATTGCCAGTGTCTTTACTGGGACGTTAGCTACTTTCGGAGTCATGCCTTCTAAAAAGAAGGACGAAGATAAGTCACCATCTAAACTGGAGAATAAAGATGCAAAAGTTGATTAATGTCCTTGCAATCCTATCATTTGCAGGCACTGCATCCATTGTTGGTGCAGGTGCATATGTTTATTTAAATAAGGATGCACTTATGGAAAGTGCAAAAGAAGCGGCAACTAAAGCAGCAACGGAAGCAGTTACTAGTGCTCTTCCTGGAATGCTAGATGGAATGATGCCAGAGATGCCAGGTATGACTGGTGGAGCTGTACCAGCAGGTTTACCCGCTACTACAGGCCCTGCGTTACCTTTCTGAGCATAACTTATGCCACAAATTCGTGATATTAACATCCGATCTTTGGATATTCCTGAAATTCCTGATTGGGCAACATCACAACCACAATCAATTCCACCTGTTGTTCCAGTAACACATCGGGTGGGAGTTCCTATTATTGATATTCCTGGGTGTGTAGAGGCACACCCACAGGATAGAGGAAAAAATAAAGAACTAAAAGGCGATGATGAAAGAGGATCGAGAGTATTTTGTGACGGCAATATGCCATCATATAATCCCATAGATTATAATGCAGATGAATTAGAATTCAGTGGTGAGGCTGAAGTTCCTAAAGTTAAACCACCAGAAACACCAAAAGTTACTGCACCAGAGATTCCAAAAGATGTTACGTCGGCAAAGATTGATTGTCCTTCCGAGGCACAAGCATTAAAAGAACCAATCGGATTTGTAAAGGGTGATGAAAGAGTCATTGAATACCGACTGGTTGGAAAAGAATGTATTCAAATTACAGACAAGTTAGATATACCAACTCAGATTATTGAAAATATTCCTTCAGCAGGAGCGGTTACAACCACAGCAAGTATTGCCGTTGTCGCTACAACATCTGCTTTATTAGCAAAACCTCTGGCAGATTTATTATTGAAAGTAATTAAACCAACAGTCAAGAAAGTTATTAAAAAGATTGCTGCTATTAGAGGGAAAGCTGTTAAGGTTGAGTCTTTAAAGGAGCGCCGAGGTCAGCAGCGTCAGAGGAATAAGGCAATTCGGATTTTGAAGGGGCGGGAATAGTATGAACATGTTGCTTTACATAAGTAACATCTCTAACCACCACATCAGCACATACGGCATAATAAGGGCTCTTGGGGTGAAAAGATATTCCTGCCTTCATTAACTCTCCACAATTTTTGAGTCTAGCTATCTCAAAGTCTAATCTTTTATTAGCATGTGCTTGTTGCATCAATGCTATATTCGCTGCTGCTGCATCTTTACATTGTTGTTGTAACTCTTTATCTAATGGATTTGACCACGTAGCAGAAACTCCAAGAGACAAACTATAATTATCTTTCTGTCCAGTTCTAGTTGGAACTCGATATAAAATATTTCCTGGATTTATTAGAACACCATCATCGTCCGCAGTCATATCATATACTGGACTGTCATAGGAATCCTCATATGGTTTTGCTGCTGAAGCAGATCCAGTAATGAATGGAGTTACATTAAGTGTAGGGCCTTGACATTGAATACCTCCACCATAGGTATTTGTAATGTATGGACCTTGTAAAACTTGAATGGCCTGATTGGTAACTGAACCAGAACTATTTGCTACTGGTGATGCGGTTGCACTCACACCCCCGACAGTCTCCGCCTTGGTGACAGGGACAATCGCAGTTAGATTTGTTAGACATAGAATTACTGGGAGAAAATACTTGTTGTATCTGTTACGCTTTTTATTTCTGTCGTTCTTTGGATGATCGTGTGATTTGAAAGACCTGGGCCTTGATACGTTTCCGTAAACTGAAATGCTGCCCCTGGAGTTGTTTGTGTGAAAGAGGGCCTTTTTGTTACTCCTGTCCATGCTGATGTCACTCCATCAATAGTTACATTGGTTTTTCCTGTCCCTGGAGACAAGTTTCCATTCGCTTTAATACCAGTGCCAGTTGCAGAATATTGATATCCAGTGTTGTAATCCATTGAATTAATGGTTTCAACTATACTAGAAGTTGTTTCTGTGTGACTCGTCATTGAGCCTTGGGTGAAATTAGGCACAACAGGAACCGCCATTGCAGGCGATCCCATCAAAAGAAGTGCCAATAGAATTAGTCTTTTCATGACTATATTTCTATTTAACAGTGATTTCCGTCACGAATTGACCAGTGGCTGAAGTTCCAGCTCCACCTGCTGTGATGCTTAGGGTTCCGCTAGAATCAATACTGCCAGCGAGGTCACCAGCCACGCCACCAGCAGTTGTGGTGACGCTTCCAAACGCGGGTAGGGTGGGAGCGACACCACTAGTAATGGTTGTG
>CEUT01053339.1_pt1 | contig 15514 bp, 17 predicted proteins | sample 531401 | NCBI WGS metagenome assembly CEUT01 (sample SAMEA2622821, study PRJEB7988) | marine metagenome | biome: marine biome (ENVO:00000447); feature: surface water layer (ENVO:00002042); material: "saline water (ENVO:00002010), including plankton (ENVO:xxxxxxxx)" | depth 5 m | reverse complement strand
GAGATGTTGAAGAGTTGCTTAATTGAAGCGAGTGAATTAAGTGTTCAAGTGAATAAGGCAACGTGTTCAAAATATGGCTTAAGGCAGGCTTCAAGAATCACCTGCATAAAGCCGGAAGGAACTGCATCCCTTGTATTAAATACGAGTAGCGGAATCCATCCATACCATGCACCTAAATATATAAGACGAGTACAGGCTAACAAATATGAAGACGTGTACAAACACTTTGAAGCGGTTAACCCCATTGCTTGTTCCGTATCAGTATGGGGAAATCAAGAAACTGCACGTGTAATAGAGTTTCCTTGTCTTGCTCCTCCTTCATCCATCGTTAAATCTGATTTATCTGCACTATCTCATTTAAAAATTGCGAAACGTGTGCAGTTAGATTGGGTTAGAAGAGGAACGGCTTTACCTAACCGTTTAGAAGGTGCTTTTCATAACGTGAGTATTACAGTAACCGTACATAAAGATGAATGGTTTCATGTAAAGAATTATTTATGGGATAATAGGGAGTTTTTCACCGGTGTTTCCTTCCTTGCCTCCTCCGGAGATTACGATTATCAGCAACCTCCTTTTCAAGAAGTAGTTGATCCATCTACATTAAGCGAAGACGACCCTCACTTTGAAGAGAAGCGTGAAATGTGGATTCGTTGGAATGAGTTGAGTCTACATTTAAAAACTGTACACTATGAAGACTTAAAGGAAGAGGAAGATAATACACACGTTCAAGATGCTTTAGCGTGTGCCGGCGGTTCCTGTGAACTTCCTTATGATATGGAGCAATCAAAATGATAACCGTATATTTCAAAGGTGTTAAGCTATCGATCTATAGGCACGATACTCAAGAAGAGTTTGAAGTGCTTGTAGATGATGAAGGTGAAATTGAAGAGGATAGTTCTTACACTGCTTTAAACAGTAAAGAGAAGGCTTTAATCGTTAAAATAATAAAGGACGTTGTGAAAGATTATGAGTGATGAAATTAAAAGTACCTTATTTGATGCTTGCAAATATAACGCACGGTGTAAATTCGATTTACCGGACTTACTTAAGAAATACCCTATCAACTCTACAGACTTTGCAAAGCAGGTTTTAGAGTTGCAGGAAAGTCTAGGTTTTGATGAAGAAGATGTAGATGGGAAGTTAGGAACGTATACTTACACGCAAGTAATGAGAAGTTTAGCACCTGTAGATTCTGAGTATATTATTTTAAATCATAACCGTATCCCATTACAGAGGCGTGTTGAATATGATTTAATTACGTACGATGAAAAGGGGGGGCTTGATTTACATCGTTTTGGAAACTTCTCTAGACGTAAGAATAAAATAGGCGGGGTTGTACTTCATTGGGGGGGTTTAAATGCTAAACACTGTTACAACGTTTTTTCTTCACCAAATCGTAAAGTTTCTTCACATTTCTTAATAGGGAAGGAAGGAAACCGGTGTGTAGTATATCAAGTCTTAGATTTAAATTTACGGGCTTGGCACGGAGGGAAGGAAGTAAATGATTGGACTATCGGCATTGATATATGTCAACAGCCTTCCTTAAAATGGAAAGACCACTATGAAAAGAAGGGATACGATGTTGAAGAGGTGGAGAATGAAAGCGGGCGGGGTGACTCTCGTATCCTATCCCTTGATCCTATCATTAGTGAAGGGGCTTCTTTATTCATTAAAGACTTGATGTTTGCTTTAAACATGGAAGTCAATACACCGGCTAACCATGATGTTCAATCTCAACTTAAAAGGTTTACTTTACTAGGTCATCATCATGTATCTTCTCGTAAATGGGACGTTGCTTGTTGGTGGAGTGAAATAATAAAAAACAGGTAAGTTTATTCTAGTATAATGGATTAAGTGTTTAACCTGCTGAGAGTGTTTTATGCTTAATTTAGTTACAGTTGAGAATGTAGATCCTTCACTTATTAATACCTTATACAGAGAAAAGAAAATTGAAAGGGAAGAGGTAGTTAACCATTTAGAAGACCACGGGGGATTCTTTTTACTAAGGAACGGTTCACAGTCTGCTTTAGTGTGTGCTTTAGATGATGACCTTCATTTAATTAATTCTAAGGAGCTTGAATTTCAAGGTGTAAAGCCTTTGGACGCTCCTCAAACCTGCCTACTTTGGGCAATGAACAATCTAGATTTATCTGTAGGTTTAGGACTTGCAGGGAGTGGAAAAACTTTTTTAAGCGTTGCATATGGCTTGCATCAATTATTCAAGAAAGAAAAGAAACTTGTTTTATTGAAACCTACTGTTTTTGTAGGAGGAAACAGTAACGCCATTGGAACAGTTCCGGGAGATGTAAGGGAAAAACTAGCACCTTATATAGATTCATGGTTAACCCATTTCTATAAAATACTCGGTAAATCGGCAGAACATTTTATGTATGAATTTGAGGAAGAGAAAAAAGTTGAATTTAGTGCAGTTGAACTATGTAGAGGAAGACACTTTGAAGATTCTGTGGTGATATTAGACGAGGCGCAAAACTTAAGCCTGCATGAATTGTTAAGTGTAGTATCTAGGGTTGCAGATAGTTCACAATTGATTTTACTCGGTGACCCTCAACAGATCGACACTAAGAGAAGATGGAAAGAATCCGGTTTGTATCAAGTTCTTAATTCTGAAACGTACTATGAAAGTGAAGATGTTAATGGAATAAGACTTGAGACAACGTATAGAGGAAGGCTGAGTGAACTAGCGAGTGAAATCCTTTATGAGTTGAATGAGGATGAGGAAGAATGATTTTATTTTTAGTTGTTTTAATCCTTCAAAACCTTGTTTTATATGGGGTTTGTAAGCACATTGAGAAAGTTTATTTTAAAAGTCGTTAGAAAAAACTTGTAAAGTTGTTAAGAATAAATTATAAAGAAATACATGGTCATGATGATCATTTAAGAACTAAGAAAAAAGCCAAAAAAGAAAGGGCTAAGTTATGAAAACTAAGAATCAAATCATCAAGTCAATCCTTGATCAAGTTAACCCTCGTAAACGCCGAGATGTAAAAATTACCGTTAACGTTTACGCTAATTTTGAGGAGGGGAACGCCATTGATAAAGAAAACAAGTTCCTTTTTGAAGAACCAATTCGTGAAATTTCACCTTCTTACTTCAAGGGAAACCATACTTTTGATGTTAAGGTTTATGAGGTAATTGACCGTAAACGAGGGTATTTTGATTTAATGGATGTTGTTACTTTTTACCCTAATCATGGTGCAACTCCTAAACTAAAGATGCAGGACTTTAGAGACGTTTTTGGATACACTTATGGACACATTGAAATCCATACTGTGGAATTGGAAGCACATAAAAACGGTTCTGTTTCAGTTCTTAACTACTGTCATGAATTTAACGGTCGTCAACTTTCAAAGATTCCGCAAAACACTCCATTGATGGTTCAGCTTCATCTAAAACAAGATGGGTACTATGAATTGTATGACGATATGTTAATGATCATTGATGGAGGTGAGCTAAAAGATTATGAGCGTGACCTTGATCATCAAACAGAGGAGGCAGTTGAAGCGGTTGAAGCGGTTGAATCAGTTGAACCGGTTTTAAGCAAAGAGGAAGAAAAAGTAATTGAGTATCTAACTAGGGAAGGATATAAGAGGATTGCAACTTTTACAGGTTTTAAAGGTTTTGATATTTCTACTTATAATTATACTTCTGTCATCGTGTGGAAAAACGGGTATAAAGTTGAAACGTTTGAAAACATCAAGGACGCTTTTACATATATCAGCAGGATTAACCTAAATTAAACCTTCCTACTTCCCTGCCTACTCAACTAATTACTTAAACCTTCCTTCCTAAATCAATAGGTGGGAAGGTTTTTTAATGCTTCTTGTTTTATCCAATATACATTCTTTTCTAACCTGCCTACTTTCTCAACTTCATCCTTCTCAATGTATCCGGCGAATGTATAACGACCATACCACCCTGTAATTAGTGCGTATCCGTCCACCTGTGCCTTTAATTTATGTTTCTTGATAAGAAGATGCCCGTTTTTATATTTCGTGGTTTTAACGTCCAATATAAGCCCCTTGTAAATTACATCCCCTTCATCCGTTCCAAGTAAAACACTTTTTAAGGAAGTGTCTTTGATCTTTTCCATATCTTGATCAAGTTGACCTAACCCTTTTGAAAGTGCAATTTCTCCACTGACTCCTTCTTGATCCATTCGGATTTCATCAACCCCGCTTATCAAGTTAGGATCTACACCGGCGTTCCTGTTTGCCTCGTACCTTTCTAGACCAATAGAGTAAGCTAAATCCCGTTCTTCCCTAGTCAGTTGTATGATTGTTCCCTTGTTCATTTGTTAATGCTTTCATGTAGTAATAGAAATCCATAAGAACGGAAGGAGAAACGTAAATTGTACGGTCTTCAGTAAAGAAGTAAGAACAATTAATAATACTTCCTCTTTTATTGGGGGTGTATTTGCGAACCCAAGCAAGTACATCAATAGCCGGTATTTGAGGGTGTTCTTTTTTGTGCTTATCGTACACCGCTTGTAAATCTGTGTATTCGTCTAATCTCATGTTTAAATTTCGTCCACTTCTACTTCTACTTCTTCAACATCAAAATCATAAGTATCTTGAGTTTTCATCTTTAAGTTGTTTGCAGAGTCGATTTCTAAAATACCTACTCTTTGTAATTCTTTAGCAAGAAGAAGCCGGATGTACTGACTCCGATTTAAACCTTCTCTTAAACTCATTGCATCCAATAAAGTTTTCATTACTTTGCTCATTGTGATGGACACAACTATACTATTTCTTTCAGCCATTTTTATGCTTCTCCATATCGTCTTTAAAATTATCGTTCGGTTTCCATAGTTGGATTGAGTGAAATTCATCTTCTACGCAATCAAGAATAAGATTCACTGTCTCTTCATCCTCAGAACAAAGAATAACTAAATCTCTTTTTATTTCCTCAAACCAATACAAGTAAGTGAATATGTAAAAAGGAAGGATCAGAATTGCCCCCTCAAAGCCGTTTAAACAAAAATAGGCAGTGAACCCCGTGTATAATAAGAAAACAGCGTTATAAATCATTTTGAGTATAATCCTGTATATGCTCCTTGAACGTGTTCAAAGGAAAGTAAAGTGTATTGGCCACATTTAGAAAGAAAGTACAGGTCTTTAATATCACTAATGTGGGTCACAGCAATTAAAGAGCCGGTTTCTTTACTCAAGTCTAGATTTAAAGGGTTATCAGTATAGATTAAGGATGACACCGGCAAATGAGTTTTTATTTTACTTAGGAATTGTTCTTTCTTACCTTCAACTATATTTCCTTTCTCTAGATTAGAAGTGTATTGAAGCCAAAATCTAGAAATCGTTCCTAAGTATATATCAATCTCAATCATGGTTTGTATAGCCTGCAAGCCCTTCTAAATCAGAATCTTGAACGTTTACTTCTCTGTGCAAGTACCATAATGCCTTCCTTAAATCTTTACTTCGTCCTTCATTGGGTTTATTGCCTGCTCTACATACATATTTAAGCACATTACCTAAATTAAAGTTTAGATTGTAAGCTTCAATTATATCTACAACTTGAAACCCTTGCTTAGACTGATAGTGTAAGGGTTTATCTACAGCTTCATACTTTTCAGTTTTCTTGATTTCCATCTTTGTTCACACCTAATTTTTTCTTCACTAGTTTTACTATAAGAGTGTTAAATGCACCGGCGGTTACACCTAGCCATAAATCAAGAATCTCATAAGTTAAGGAGAAACCGGTAATTCCTCCAAGTAATACAGCACATAGGCGAGTAAGTGCAGAGGCTTTTTCTTTCTCCTCCTTAAAATAGGACTTCCAAAAGGGCTTTACTATCTGAGTAATGGCGTAAGATGATGCACTTGAAACAAGCATTAACATATAATGATGTTCTTGAAAGTTGAAATTAAGATTCTCCATTTTAACTCCTTGCAGGTTGAACGGGGTTTGTGCTTGAAGGGTTTGTAGTATTGTATTTATTTAAATCTGTAATGGATGCATACAGGGAAGATACTGAATCACACCATGTTATTGTTTCAGAACTAAATTTAATTCCACTTGCTAAAACCTGTTTACATACAGAAAAGAAAGCAGAATCAAAGAAATCAGAACCGAGATAAACAGGATTCAAGCCTGTTCTTTCTGTAGATGTAGAAGAAAAAAAATCATAGATAATTCCCCCTTTTGGTTCGTTTGCATTCTGTACCTCTGCATCCTCATTTAAATATGTTGAAGGCACGTTAAAAACACCATAATCTACAACTAGTTTAAACTCACCTGCTATTTCTCTGTAAGTGAATGGGAGGAGTTGAACAGAATATGACTCGTTTAATGTAAAATCTGCTTTATTCCAATAGGAAGTTTTAACGGGTGAGAAATAGAGCGTGTTACCGCTCCGGTGTGTGCTGTAATACACCTTTCCATTAATCTTACATAGCCTTCCTTCATAGTTGCAATCTATGCCAACCTTTGAGAGTGTAGATGAAGAGGCACCGGTAAACGTGTAAGTAGTGTGTTCACTCCACTCCTTAAACAAGTTTTCAAGGAATGAGAAGATTACACCGTGTGTTCCTCTTGCGTTAAACAGAACAGCATTTAAAGCACTTTTCCAATACTGATCCTTAATATATAAGGGACGGTTGAAACCGTACAAATTAGAAAGTCGGTTTAACTCGGTTCCGGTTGCTTTTTTTACTAGCGTTTCATCTAAAACGTCTTGTGTGCTTGCTTGTTTTAACATTGGACTACTACCGCTCCTTTACTTATAGAAAGAACTTGTTCATCTGAGAAGGAGACACCTGTAAAGCTTGTGTTAGTTAGGCCGGTATAACTTAATGTGTACCCATCTATTTTTAAATCCCCACTACTTTTAAAAGATAGCGTAGACTCTACATTTAAGGATTGATCATTTAGGGAGTAAGTAGAGGTGCTTATGGTCAAGGCCCGCCCGCTAAAGAAGGCGATTTGTTGGCCTATACTTCTAGTTAATGCCTCCAATGGTTTATAAACCGGTGCCTCATTTACTGCATCCTTACTTTCTTCCCTGCTACCTACCTTGTAAAAATTAGGTAGCAACTTCCTTAACTCGTAAGTTTCTTGAACTTTATTTCTAGGGATGACTTGAAAAGCAGAGGTGATTAAAGCTTGTTTGTTTGTTCCCCATTCAAGTTTTATGTTGTACGTTCCTCTACTTAAAGGAGGAACATAAGCTTCAACACGATCCTGCTTTAAATTAGTAAAACACTCGTTTTTATTACTTGCTCTTCCTCCTAAAGCAAGTGTTACTTTATTGGTAGCTTGATTTATGAAAGACACTTTAAAAGCACCTGCATAGGAAGGAACGGTGGAATTAAATTCTAAATGCCAAGCACCAAAGATATGTAAAAGGACGCCCCCATCATCTCCTATCTTTACAGCTTCTCCTTGAATGGAGAAGGGAAGTAAGGCAGGATCAAAGGGCGAACCAAAACCCATTTCCCTTCCTACATTTGATGTAGAGACAGGAGAACCAAAGCCGGAATCTTTTGACTGTAGAGCCGGCGTATAAGTTAAAGATCCAAAACCGGTTTCACTCATGGTTCAATATTCCTATAAGCTTCAATGGTACACCGTAAACAGTGCCCTTTATGGGTATCGGGATGACTTAACACTTTAATACCGAAGTATTGACCCGCTCCTACTTCTATAAAGTTACCGCTGTTATTAGTTACGTGATTCCATTCACAAACGCCGGTTGCTGAGGTTGCTGAAGGTCTTGAGAATGTAGGTAAAGTAACCGCTTGGCTTGTTGTATTGCCTACCATGTTAGTCACATTTGTGTACGTGTTTAGGGAGAAAGAATAATCTGTACTTGAGGATTGACCCGCATCAACCATAGTTAATTGAATGTTAGCAATGGCAATGATTGCGCCTGTAGTGTTTTTAAACATGATATGACAGTGATTACCGCTCGTAGTTGCACTAATATCTCTAATATCGGGGTATTCACTAGGATTTCCTGTAAGTTTCCCATCCACCGATTGATCAGCACTTTGTGTATACATGAGGCGTTCAATCTCTAAGATTTTACCTTGAGAATTAAATGTAGATCCTACCTTTAAAACACCTCCTCTAACTGAAGAAGTAGGAACATCGTCTTGAGTCATAATAACTTCAAGCCCACTTGAATTTTCACGTTTTAGTTTAAAGGTGTTTGCTGTTTGATCGTATTTAATTTCCGGTGTTTCTAAATCCCCTCTTTTAAAGAAAATACTAGAATCACCTAATGTGTTATTATCGTTTAAAGTAAGGTTTCCATCAATCGCTACATTTGTACTTAATTGGGTATCTACTTCAACATTATTTCCATTCGTACCTACTGTGAAACTCACATTGGAATCAGTGGATTTAAAAACAATGTCGCCCGTTTCAGTGTCTAAAGTATGCGTATTTACACCGTCAGATAAATCAATTGACCCACCTGCGTTTCCATTTATCCAATTTGTACCATTATATTTTAAAACTTGACCTGTTTGATTTGAGTTTAAAGACACATCACTTAAGTCATTTAAACCGATGACTTCAAGGTCATCAATTCTAGATTCATGGTTTTCTAGAGCGTCAACCCATTCATAAGCGAGTGTGTTCCAATTGCGTTCACCGCTTGCAGGCTTTTGTAAAGCAAGTTCTAAGGACTTAACACGGACGTGAGTAAAAGCAGAGTTAGGAGCTAAAACAGGGTCTGTTTCACTTGTTTCACCGCTGTTTGTGTTAGTCACAATTAAAAACAACCTGTAGTTTCCAAATACATCTACACCGTTTAATACGGGATTCTGTAAGGCTGAATCACTTAAACTTGCTGTAGATGTGGATGGTTTTTGAAGTACAGACCATGAAAAAGTAAAGCTTGGTGAATTATCTGCACTATCAGTTCCTGCCCCGTATACATTTACATTCTGAGGAAGTGAAGCACCTGTATTTAAATTAATCGTAGCATCTACAAGATTATTTAAAGGGTCATTATTGGAGGAGGCGTAAGCAATAATCATTTAAGGTTCCTTCCTAGTTAGTTTCAAACAAAGTAATTTCAAGTTTAATTCTAATATCTTTTTGAAGTTGGTTGAGTGTATTTGTGTAATACCCTGCACTACTTCCATCACGATCATATAAGCCACCAATACCTACACGGAATCCATATAAATTACTTACAGGGTTATAATTAACATCCCTTAAGCTATTTAAAGTATTTACACTAAGCATTTCAGAATCTTGCCCATTCGCAAGGGTGTAATTCACCATAGGGAAACATTGATATGTATTATCTTTCTTATATACTTTATCAACGTCTTCAAACTCATAGAAAGGAGATACATTAATTTTCATTCCATAGTTTTGATAAGCCGATGGGATGGATACATAGAAATGGGAAAGAAAAGCGTTTCTTGTATCTGTACTGAAATAAATATCAGCATTGTCATAGGGTGCAGTAATTCCGGCTTGTGTAAATGAAGTAATTCCAAAAATGTTATAATCAAAACCTACGTCAACAGAAAACCAATTGTTACCCGTATCAGCTTGTCCTAATCCGTTAGGTGTCCATTCTGTCTTAGTAATGGTAGGTGTTACACCTTGATTTACATTAGAGATAACTACAATTGAACTATGCTTATATTGTCTCCTCTCCTTATTAACATTCAAGAAATCAAGGAAGGGAGCAACCGCATTTAAACTATACTTAGGCTGTGTGAAGTAGGAACGTGCTGTAACGGTTGCCGGTGTATTTGCATCATCCGAACCATCCACGTTTACAAACTTAACCATTTGTTTAAGGATTCTTCCTAGTCCTTTTAATGCACCGTTTTGAATTAAGGAAGCGTAGGCATTTGGAAGGGTTGATACGTTATCTATTAATTCATTACCTTCAAAAGTAATTACATCATCTAATACAGAATAAATCTTAATTCCATCTACTAAAGCAGAACCTAAACTGACTACATTAGTGTTTACTGTCCAATTAAAGATTCTTCCAATTGGTGTCCACTGTGACCCGGTTACAGAAGGTGCAGAGGTGAGGGTATCAGCTAGTAAAAAATCACATCCAAATTCAGAACGTGTATTAATGTTTTGTGAAATCTCGTTTCCGTTGGCAACGCTCCAAAATCGTCTACTATCCTGTGTTCCTTCGTAATCTAATCTTCTAGCAAAGATATAAGGGTAATATTGTCCATGTGTACCTTGATTAAAAGCGGTTTCAGTAGGAGAGGGGGGTAATGTATTAGAGTTGTTAGTATAGTATGCTTGAACGCTTGTTTTTAAAGCATCAAAAGACAAGGAACCATTATTGGAAGATTGAGCATCAAAAGAAACTAAATCAATGGTGTTTCCTTCTGTGCTTTCAGTATCGTCTTGATTTGCAAGATATGTAAAATCACTGAAAGTAATCAAGTCTGTAGTGTTATTTATAGTAATCGTAGTAGGGGGTTTTAAAACACCTTTGGATTCACCAAAAACACCACCGCCTACTTGATCCATGTAACTATGTGCAAGGTCTTGAATTCCTCTTAAATCTACAAGGTCAAGACGTTCTAAAACTTGAAATAAAACTTTTTTACCACTCATTTAATTTCTCCTATGCAGGTACGTTAGTCACGGTTATAGAACCGGTTTGTATTCTAATTGCTGAACGGGGTGTTCTTGTATAAATGTTTTCTAATCTGTCGGTGCTATCTTTCTTGTAGAAAACAACGTCTAAAACACCATCTACACCTTTACTTGTTTCTACTAAAGCAGACACATAAAGCGGTTCACTCGGTGCCAAGCTGTTTATATAAAGCTGTAGCGTTTCTTTAAGGTTATACTCAACTAGTTCAAAGTTAAAATCTAGTTCTGTCTGTAAGGTTAAATCAAAAGAAATAAATTGAGAGTCTGCTAAGGTTACAACTACTCTAGTACCGCTTGCTCTAAACCCTGTTAAAACCACAGGGTTACTTACGTCTCCTTCAATTTCATCCTGTAACTCTTTTACAAAGCCTTCAAAAACCCTATAATTTGAGATTGTCCATGTGTCCCCCGCTTGAAGAACACCTTCTTTTATGTAGACTACACCTCTTTCATGCACACTTGTAATATCACTTTCAAGTAAGGTCACACTTGAACCCCCTCTTAAAACTTGGATGTTTGCAGTAGTTAAGGGTTCTGTAGCAGGCTTTTCGTGGTATAAAATTCTTGAGTTTGATACAGGAACAGTTCCTTGAATTGTCTGACCCGCTTTAGAGATGGATTCAACATTTAATCCGCTTCCATCGTCTACAACTAGTTCACTGTAAGCAGGTCTTTCAAGATCCTCAAATATAGAGGCAAATTTCATGCGGTCACCTGCACTAGAAACGAAGGATAAAGCAAGGAATTCAAGAGTAGAGGCTGAACATCTTGATAAGGATTGAAGGTAAGTTAAAGCCCGCCTTCTTAATTCTTCATCACTCTCTTCATTTGTTCCATTGGTCAATACTTGGGTATTAGAAACACTAGATATATCACTAGGCATAGAAACCACAGTATTAATTTCACCAATTAAGGCGTTTCCATTCGTTCCACTGACTAAAGCAATGATTTGCACATTACTTACTTCAATGTCTCCATTAGGAATAATTACATCACTTACAGTTCTGTATTGAACACCGTTTGATTTAGCTACAATGGAACCGGCAGGAATAAGAAGGTCACCCGTTAAACCTGTCCTTGTTATCGTTAATGCGCTTGCGCTAGCATTCGTTCTTTGAATCCTTGAAATTCCTACGGGAGGAAGTTCATTTACTCTTTCATCCAAATCCGAACCAATTGCACCATTTAAAAAGAAAGATTCACGAATATTAAAAAGCCGGCGTTCTGAGCTTGCTAGCTGTTGAGCAAAGGAAGAAAGAAGCGTGTTTAGTACAGAACCTGTTAATATATCGTTCAATTCTGTACGTCCTAAAATCATTCCCCTTAAATCCCGTAAAATTTCACGGCTTGTTCTAGGTGTATAAGGCATAATTTAACCCTTAGTTTAGTGGTATGTTTAAATTAATGGTCTGTGAATTAATTGGAGTAACTGAGAGTGCAACGTTTACTTGATCACCTTTAATTACAGCCTCTACATTATTAACAGATAAAATTCTTTCATCACTGCTAATCTGAAAAGCAAATTCAGTAGCAATGAAAGTAAGGAGATTATCATTTAAACCGGCTCCAATTAAAGAAGTTACACCATACCCTTGATCTAATAAAAGCTCATCCAATTCAGTATTCACCCTGTTTATGATTGCTTGAACGATGTTTTCAACATCTTGCACCATATTTAAATCTTCACCCCCTGTAAAATTTAAATCACCATCTAATAATTGAAGGTCTACAAGTAAGGAAGAATGACCGTTGTTTAAACGAGGTGAAAGGGAGAGTGTAGGGGTGAAAACATCAACAGGAATTCTTAAGCGTGTCCCTGCTCTAGCAGGATACCCCTCACCGGTTGTATGTGCATCTAACCAATGGTTAGCCTGTGCTATTTCATGCCACCTTGATACATCCCCATATACAGATTGAGCAACGTGTAAAAGACTTTCGCCCGCCTTGCATATGTAGTCTAAGTAAACTTGTGTATCCTCATCTTCTAGACCTACTTTTTCACCCTCATAAATCTTATCTGAAAGAACAGAGTAACTTCCTTCCTTATCTAAGAAAGAACCGCCGTTAAGGAAAGAAGAAGCCGGTTTTAAATCCTCAATCACCCCTACAAAACCCCTTAGAATATTGGCTTGATATTCAGCTTCCTGTAATGCATACCCTACCTCTAGTAATGAAGGTGTGGATTTTCCGTTTCCCCCTCCTCCTCCTTCACTTAAATAATTAAAGGCGTCTCCTACATCTCCCCAATCATCAAGAAGTAAATCTTCCTTCTCTAAGTTGGATAATCGACTCAAAGCCCCCTTCACATCCTTTACACTTCCTACAATACCGTTCAAAGCGTCTCTAACCCCTTTTTGAACATCGAGTAAGGTTACTCTAATGGAAGAAACGGCATTAATACCGCTTCCAACTAAACTTCTCAATCCTGCGCCGGCTCTACTTAGTGATGTAGAAGCCTTTTTAATGGGGTTTAAAGCCAAGTTTTTAGAAGTTGTAATATAAGACTCATATAAATCTAAAGAAGCCGTTAAAGCGTTGATTCCGTTCGTTATACTGTTAAAGAATGCTGTATACCCATCTACTTCTTCTCCTGTAGGAAAAGCATCATACGCCATTAAACTAAGATTCCACGTATAAGAATGCCTTGCACTGTTTACATCTTTGTTCCATGAAAAAGATTCTACATGAACATTATTATAGGTTATCCCGTTCAAGAAATCGTGAAAGGCTACAACTCCATGATGATGATCATCTTCAACCTTGAACCGCTTACCGTGTTCATTCTGAAGCTTATCAAGTATGATTAAAGTATCTTGCAAGATGATTTGAGGATCTATTAATTCTGCATTGCCTTGTCTGTTTGTGTGTATCCTCTCACTTACTCCACTCCTACCGCTTATTTCAATCCTGTACACACTTCTGTAAGTCGTTCTAAAAATCCGTGTTCCATCAATCGCATAAAGAACATCATGTGGACTTGTACGGTTTACTGAAATACTTTGAGGTTGATTTGGAAGTGGGATATAAGCCGGTAAAGATGAATCTATGGATTGATGCAGAAAGTAGTTGATGGGGATTTGTAGCATGATTGAAGGCTTGCTTACTAAATCCGTGAAGTTCTTTATATTGCTAGGCATTTTAAAACTACTCCATTTCTTGTTCTTATGAAGTAGTATACACCTTTTCTTTCTTCAATCTAAGGAATTTTCTTTAGATAAAAATTAATCATATAATAGAGTCTTTGGTCAATTTTCGATTTAAACGCATTAGGGTGGAATTCTTTTATTGTTTTTTCAAACTGTTCAAAGAAGTCTAGAGCGTTTAAACCGGTGCCTCTTCCTTCAAGTAGTTTTCAAGTTCGGGGGTTGTCATGTCAGTCTGTACAATAGCAGGTTTATCATTTATGTTAAATAAAACCTCAGAATGTGAATAATCGTAAGAACGTCCATATTTCACTTCTCTGTCCACTACAATCACAATGTCTTGCCCTACCTTATCTTTTAGGTTTAGCTTAGATAAAGGCACCGTTTCTTTAGGGTAAAATTCATTTTCATACGCTCTTTTAAATTCCTCTTTTGTATATACCGCATAAGTTTGTTTATAGGGGTATTTGGATTTTAAAGCGTTCGTGATGGTTTGTTTTAAAGCACGTACAGAAGAATCCACCGGCGGTTCAAAAGTAGGAGTATATTTTAAAGTATCCTCAATCTCATCTTTCGCAATTGCTAAAGAATCCGGATGAATCAAGTCTTTATTTTGTTCTAATAAAGTCTGCATCTCTTTTAGTGAAAGATCGGGGCGAGTAACAGAACGGTCACCGGTTGCTTTACGAGTTAACCATGCAACTACATCGGAAGCGTCTTTATGTAGCTCCGGGGCAGGTGCTTGGTTAACAAAATGACTTTCTTTGATGTACCTTCTAAATGCAGGAACAAAATAATTTAAGAGGCTATTAATAGATTTTGCATCGTTTATTGTATCCTCATCCATTTTTTTAAAGTCTTCATCTTTATAAACATAGTTTGTAAGAACGTTAAGGAATTGTTCAGTAGCTTGCACCGCAGGAAGTCCGGTTTCTTTTTCCAAATGATCAATAAACGGTTTCATTGTGGAATCATAACCTTCCTTTACCCAATCTTGATTTCCTGTGTTAAAGTATAGGTCTTTAATCTCTGCTGATACATCTCTAGGCTTTTGATTAAAGTTTACTTTAAAGTAGTTTCTAAGAAGCCTTCCTAATTTATAAGTTATTGAAGAAAGATGATTATCTTTTTCTTCTACACCTACAGCATGGAATGTAAGTAATTCTTTTGTACTCATTTCATCAAATTCAAGAAAACCTTTTGGTTCCGGTTCCGGTGTGACTTCAACGGGTTCCTTATCTTCTTTTATAAGAACTTCCTGTTCACCGTGTTTTTCTTCAAACTTCTCAATATCTTCATTACTTAACCCTCCGTTTTCAAGACGTTCACGGGAATAAATAAATGCCCCCATATCAATTTCAACAGAATCGTTTATTACCCACATTTGATTTTCAAAAGATACGTCTTTACGACTCATAAAACTTTCATAGCATTCAAAGATAAACCCCTCTTTAAAAAACTTGGCAGGGATTTTAGAAATGTTTGTCTCATCACTACCCGCAACTTTATTACCATCCTTATCTTTAACCGTTACTGTCACTCGGTTTCTAGATGCCCTGTAATCCTCTACAGAAAAACCCGCCATAGTTTCAAGGAATTGTTTAAGGTCTGATACGATGACCGGCTTATTGAAGAATGTTCTTTTAAACTTACCTGTAAGCATTTCTTGTATAGTTTCTTTTTTACTCATTGCTTGTTCCTTTCCTGTATTACTTGTTTCTTGTTCCTTAGTAGATTCC
>CEUT01024218.1_pt1 | contig 15529 bp, 11 predicted proteins | sample 531401 | NCBI WGS metagenome assembly CEUT01 (sample SAMEA2622821, study PRJEB7988) | marine metagenome | biome: marine biome (ENVO:00000447); feature: surface water layer (ENVO:00002042); material: "saline water (ENVO:00002010), including plankton (ENVO:xxxxxxxx)" | depth 5 m | reverse complement strand
CCCCCCCCACCACCACCAGTTGCAACTCCAGAGACGGAGTGCGAAGAAGAATCTGCAAAATTTCACCCTTGTATGCAGCCTTGTTTCCCGCAAAAACCAGATTTAGAGTTTTGCCAAGGAAGATTACATCACAATATTTATAAAAATATAGATAGCGATGAGTATTGCTGTGATGATGCTGAGTGGATTACAAATCAAGTATCCCCACCACACCACAAATCAGATACTTGTACTAGTTTACTTACTCACCCGCAAGGTTCAAATATAGGTAAATGCATAAAAGGACCACGCTGTCAATGCAGAAAAGATGCTACATATCCAGATGATAGATACAATCGTTTTGATGCAGAAGGAAATGAGCAAAGACCTGAATTTTACAATAGAATAAGTAGGTCTGACTTTGAAGCTATTACATGCGACAATCCCTCTGTAGAATTTACTGGAGGCTGCCTTGGAGCTGAGTTTTGTCCAGTTTGTGAAATCAGGACTTCAGAGTTTTGCGCATCTTACCACGGAATGTCGTATGACGTTTATAATAAAAAATACTATTTTCCTCCTGGCGTAGGTCCTACTAGTTGCGAAGCCTGCATGTGCCTAGATGGACAGACTCAAACAGTTGAATCGGTAAAAGATAAAGCTGAGAATCAACTTCGTTTTCAAAATGGCATACCTGCTCGTCGTGCATTTAGGAACGTAAGAGATGTTACTGGCTCATGCTATAATTGCGTGAAGTCCAGAAACATGTATCAAGTTAATAAATGGCTAAACGATGATGCAGGCGATATTTATGATGATGAGCCGTGCTGCGGAACTGTTCCGCTTGGATGCATAGGTCAAGGACAAACTTGGTGCGAAGAAGGATTTAAATGCCCAACATGTCCCTGTCAGAAAGTAGAATTTTCATATACAGTCAAGCATTTATTTAAAGATGATTGTAGAATTGGAGGAACTGGAAACCATTTAGTCTTAAAAGAAGAGCGAGTTGGCGCTGGTCCCGTGCATTTTGAAATTTTTATTAATTACGAATGTGAAGATGGTGACTTAAAAGACAATGTAAGTGTCAGCATAACTTATAATAGAGGCAATAACTCTGGTTGTGGATACAATCCTTTAATACATGATAAACCAATAATTGATACAGCCCAAAGACTTGGAGGGAAGATTAGAATTGCTATTCCAGAAAATACAGTAAAAACTAGGGACTGTATATCTAAAGATGGGGAAGGAGGAACTAGAAGAAGAAACTTCCCAGATTCTTATTTGTGGTTATGCCCTCAAAATGAATACATAGAAGTTCTAGACAAATCAGGAGTAGATTATATATGCCCAACTGGAGGTTGCGCAAAATATACTAGATGCTATAGCAGTGATGGCCCATCATGTAATGCATCTGATGCAAGCAAGAATTGCAATGATGGTGCTCCAGGAGATGATATTTTGTACATAAAAATGTGCGGAGATGTTGTTGAGCCAGACCATACTTTTCCAGGAGGTATATTATATAAAGACGGATGGTGCTATACTTTAGATGGACAAGTGGACGTTTCACATTGCGGAGGAACATCTTCTGATGAGGGTTTGTGTGGCAATGCGAGATTTATATCTGCTCAAAACTGTGCTGATGCTTCTGCAATAGACTTTGATGATTTTGATGAAGTTAAAAATTCTTACGACAACTTTAATGAAGATACTGACGAAAATATTTGTTGCGAGTGTTGTGGGTGCTGTTGTACAGGAAGCTGTGCTGAATACCAAAGATGCTTCCCAGATGATACTTTAGCAAGATGGAATAACGGAGATGGTACAAAAGATACTTGTAAAGCTCCAGGAGTTGCCCCTTGCGACATAGAGACTGCCGATGTTCCTGAGAGCCTCTATGTTTCACTTCGATCACATGAAACAGCTCCTTCTATGGTTAAATATCTTGATTGGTGCTGGACACTAGTCGACGCTACTTCTAGTTGTTCTAATTGTGGAGGTGATTGTTGCGAAGAGGATGACACTACTTACAAAAATGAAAATAAACATTTTCAAAAACTAAACATTACGATAAGTGGGGATATATTGGCATATCCGTTGACGCCTGGCACAGAAGACCCAACCTGTGAGGATTGTTGCGAATGTACTCCAGTACCTTCCCTAACCCCGACTCCGACTCCTACACCAACCCCAACTCCGACGCCTACTCCGACACCTACCCCAACCCCTACGCCAACTCCGACACCTACCCCGACACCTACACCGACTCCGACTCCGACTGCTACTCCTACGCCCACATTTACTGATACGCACTGGACGATTACTCCAAGTGATACACCGCACTGTTCGGGTGGTTGCGCACAGTACAACATATGCGATTCTGAATGCAACGAGAACGATCCAGCGAAACCTTGCGACGAGAGCCAGAAGGCTAGTGTTCCAGGTACAAGCTACATAGCTTACTCTGGAGATTCAAGCAGTCTGCCTACTACCATAAAACTTCCAAATGGCTGGTGTTATACCTTGCAAGAAAGCAGGGCGGATACAGATAAATGTGGTGCAGCTTGCGGTCATCCATGTCCTTCCGATTCCACAAAATGGGTAACCGACAAGCTGAACTTAGACCATGCATTGTGCGATGATATGAGCGAGGCTTCGAGCGGATTTAGCGGATGCAGTGATTGCTGTGAGTGTACTCCTAGCCCGACGCCTACGCCAACAGCCACCCCAACAGCTACCGCAACATCCACCGCAACATCCACCGCAACAGCTACCGCAACCCATAGCCCGACTCCGAGTCATACTCCGAGCCACACTCCAAGTCATACTTCTAGCCACAGCCCGACACCTACCCCAACAGTCGTAACAACACCAGTTGCAACAACACCAGTTGCAACAACACCAGTTGCAACAACAGCAGCTCCACCAACCTATCCTACTACTTATCCTTCTTGATTTTTTTAGGTTATCGAGTTAATATAAACTTGTGATAACTGCAATTATTGCATACAAGCAAGATAGCATTGAAAGAAAGAGGAATTTAAACTTTTTAATTAAAGTTTTAAAAAAAAATTCAATCGAAGTAATTATTGCTGAGCAGAAAGAATCTATCGATAACGATGGAGAATTGAAAAAATATAGGAAGCCAGGTGAGATTTGGCTAGAATATTACTCTAACAAGCCCTTTCACAAATCAAAACTATATAATCTTTCAGCTCAAATTTGCGTCACACAAAATATATTACTTTTAGATGCTGACGTAATTCTAGATTTTAAAGTTCTCCCAGAGTTATGCAAGCTTTCTGATTTGTGTAGGCCATTCTCTGAAATTTTTAGCTTATCTAACAGCGAAACTGAAGAATATATAAATAATGGAGTGCCACCAAATTTAAAAGATAAAACTGGAGATGATTATACAGGTAAGTATTCAATATTGATTTCTAAAGATTTATTTTTAAGATCTGGCGGTTTTGATGAAGATATTGCTGGTTGGGGTTGGGAGGATTTAGACTTCATACATAATAAGTTGAAAGACTATTCTTCTTATATCCCAATAAACTGTCATGGATATCATCTATGGCACCCTAAGACAAATAAAGATTACGAAAGGAAAAATTATTTTATTTATAAAAACAATCACTCTTACAGAAGACACATATCTTTTTGCACTGCTATTAAAAATAGAAAATTTCAAATCGAAGAAACGTTAGAAAAAAATATTGAAGACAATTTAGAATATAGAGATTTTTGTGAGTTTACAATTTTAGACTGCGACTCAAGCGATAGAGTTTCAGAATGGATAATTGACAATTTTTCCGAATATATTGCAGATGGATATTTAAAACTATTTAAAATTAAAGACTTTCCATACTGGAATGCTTCAATTGCTAAAAATACATGCCACAATCTTTCTGAAGGCGAAATTTTAGTAAACTTAGATTGTGATAATTACACAGGAGAGGGCGGGGCAAAAATTATTTATGATCTTTTTTCATCTAATAAAGACATTAACTGCTATCATCAGTGGTGCAAGAAAGAATGGTTCAGTGGAAATTATGGCAGAATATCTTTTAGAAGAGATGTATTTGAAGAATTAGGAGGTTATGACGAGTCATTCTATGGTATGGGCTATCAAGATACAGATATAATAAAGAGGTGTTCAGCTATGTTCCCTAATACAGTTGGTGAATTTAAATCCTTAAAATATAATAAAGCCATTAAGAACAAGAAAGATCTTTCTATAGAAAATTTAACAGAAGAAGAAATAAAAATGGGATTTCGTGAAATCAACAATATAAATAAATCAAATTCAGAGATAAATATTTCAAACAATCGCTTAGTAGCTAATGAGGGTATCTTTGGAATAAGATCAAAAATACTTTATTACGATTTTAAAAAAGCAAAGTTTTGGAACCTTTGTGCTTGAATTTATTAAGCCTTGTTAATATCATATTCTCGTGAAGCTGAAGCAAACTGCTAAGAAAGAAATATTGCACAGAATATTAAATATTCCCAAAACCCAAAAGAGGCATTTTTGGAGTAGGGAAATAAAGATATTGAATGATTTATTTAAAATCTATCCAATTGAAGAATTTTGGAGCTTAGTTTCTTTTGAAAAAAAATATGATAGTATGACATTTTTAATTTCAGATTACGGTAAAAAACTTTTAAAAAAAAAGTTTTTAGAGTTTAGCTACGTAGTTCCTAAAACTAAAACAATCGAGCTTGGCGATAAAACAGGAGATGATTTTATAATTGAAAACAAACCTAAAACTATAAAAGATTTTTTAAGATATGAGTGAAACACTAGATCAAATTAATAAATTTTTGTCTGATAAAGACAACTCAAAATACCATTACAACAACTACGAAGAAGATAACTATAAAATTTCATCTGGCAGCCTTAACTTAGATTTAGCCCTTGGTGGAGGATTTCCAGCTGGAGCGCATCGTTTTACTGGTGTTAATGAAGGAGGCAAGACTAGCTGTGCATTAACAGTTGCAAAAAACTTTCAAGAGAAATTCAAGAAAAATGGCATGATCATTTACATAAGGAGTGAAGGTAGATTGTCTCCAGAAGTTCTTTCTAGAAGCGGAATAGATACAAGTGAGGAGAGATTTTTTAGATTTGATTGTAATATATTTGAAAAAGTCTTTCAGTTAATAAGAACTCTTGTCGAAGATAATAAAGAAGATAAGAAATATATGTTTATAGTTGATAGTGTTGACGCTCTTTGCAGAATAGGTGATTTTGATAAACCATTTGATGAAAGTGAACAGGTCGCTGGCGGAGCTTTAGTCACCTCTGTTTTTCTAAAGAAAATGGTTTTACCTATAACAAAAATGGGTCATATGATGATCCTTACCTCTCAAGTTAGGGTTGAGGTAGCATCAAACCCTTATGCAGCGAGAGGTGGTCCAAAAGTCAAGCAAGCTGGAGGCAATGCAGTAAAACACTATTCCAATTTTATCTTGGAATTTCAAGAAAGATATAATTCAGACATTATTTTCCCAAACCCAAGTGCATCAAAACTTGAAGATAAAGGCAGTCCTATTGGTCACTTTTGCAAAATAATTTTTAGAAAAAGTGTTAATGAAAAAACTGGTGCGGTGATTAGATACCCAATAAGATATGGAAGGACTGATGGAAATAGCATTTGGGTAGAAAGAGAAATCATAGATATGATGAAGCTATGGGGATATATCGAACAAAAGGGCGCATGGATTTCTATAGACAGCGAGATCGTTTCTGCTTGTAAGGATAAATCTATAGAGTGCCCAGAGAAGATACAGGGAGAGCCTAAATTTGTAGAATTTTTGGAAGAAAACAAGAAATTTTCTAAATTTATTTTACAATATATAAACTCTAATTTTTACAATGCCTAAGAAGAAAGCAAACTCTGATAAAGACAAAAAAGATGGACAAATAATCCTTGCAAAGTGGCAAGGAAGGTTTGGCAACAGGATGCATCAATATGCATACCTTTCTACATATGCAAATAAGTTGAATGTAGAATTAGTTCTTCCGTCTGAATGGGAAGGAGATAAGCTTTTTTCCAATAACAAGCATACAATCATACAAGATGACGATTTAAGACTCAAGTTAAATCAGTCCCACAAAGATCTAGATACAAAAGAATTTAAAAGCGAAGCTTTCGAGGAATACAACAAGAGAACAAATAGTGATTTTAAGTTTTTAAATCCTCATGACGCTAGTCAGACTTGGATTGACTTAAAACAATCTTGGGTAATGGACTTATGTGCATATCAAGAAGAGATATTTAAAGGTATGTCAACTAAATTCCTAAAGGAAACTTTTGAATTTTCAGATGAAGTAAAAAATACTGATGTTTACAAATATTTAGAAGACAAACAGGGTACTTATGATATAGCTCACCTTAGGAGAGATGATATATCTAATCCGAATTACGAAAATAATTTTGGATACTCTGTAATATCAAAAAAATCATACGAAAAAGCTTTTAAGAAATTTGATATAGACCCTCAAAAAGTAGAATGGACTACTGATGACTGGACTGGGAAATGGGGAGTTGGTAGTCCGTCTGAAGGAAAATGGTTTAGTAGGCGAGGCAACTGGACATATCCAATGGGATCCGAATACATGAAAGATATCATGTTTGACTGGTTTCCAGACTTCTTGAGAATTTATTTTGCCAGATCTGTTTTTAGGGCAAACTCTTCTTTTAGTTTTTGGTCTTGTTTTTTAGGAAATCAAAAAAATATATTTTCTCCAGTATTAACTGAAAAGCAAATTTATTCTGGAACAAAAGGTTCAGGAAAACAAATAGAAGTTAATTTTATAAGGGGTAATACACCTCATTGGCTTTGCCTAAAACAAGATCATTGTGGGAAAATAAAAATCCCTAAATGAATCAATTCCAAAACAATAAGTTTTTTGATTTAAAGTTAGCATCTTTATCAAAAGGCGAATCTAAAAAAATAATAAGTTTTAGTCTCTACGGGACTAATCGAAAATATTTTTCTGGAGCTTTACCTAATATTGAATATGCGAAAAAGTATTATCCAGGTTGGACATGTAGATTTTATTGCACTCAAGATGTTCCAAATTTAGAAGAAATCAGTTCCAAAGATTGCGAAATAGTTATAATGGAATCCAAAATACCTCCCATGTACTGGAGGTATTTCAGTGTTGACGACCCTGACGTTTCTGTTTCAATTTTTAGAGATACTGATTCTATAGTAAATTCAAGAGAAGCGGAGGCCGTAAAAGAATGGATTTCTTCTAACCACAAAATGCATTTAATGCATGACTGTAAAAGCGGTCATTGGTCTGATGTTATGGGTGGAATGTGTGGATTAAAAGGCCCAATAGATTTTTCATTAATTGAAAAAATAAATAATTTTTGTGATAAAAAGGGTTATAAGTGGAGATATTCCCAAGACCAAACTTTCCTATCTAAGGAGATATTGCCTATATTCAAAAATTCTTGCATCGATCACCACTTTAATCCTGATATAAGCAAATACCCATACTCCGTAAAGTTTCCAAATCATGACCCTCTTGAGTTTGGTTCTTTTGTAGGTCAAAGAGTTTCTTTAGCTCATTACCAATCAAACAAATTTGCTAATTTAAATGTTGATTCTGATAAAGTTTTTATAATGAATCACCAAAGCAAAGGGGATTTTGGAAAATCTTGGTTTATTGAGCTGTTAAAATATATTTCTGCCAATAATTCTGAAATTGTAATACCTTGTAAGAAAGATCCCTACAATTTTTTAAAAAATAAAAATATTTCAAACAAAATATCCTTAGAGCTAATAAAGAATGATGCAGATGCTATAAGTATTTTTGAGGAAAAATATATCTCAAGCCATAAATATTTAGGTTTTGGAAATCATTCGGTCAATAATAAAAATAAACAGTTAAATCTTGATAATTGTCTCATTGAGTCAAAAATAAATAAAGACGATTTTTCAAAGTTTGTCTCTGATCAGAGCCCTAATACAGAAGAAGTTTCAGTCAAAGTTAAACCTAAAAAAGAAAAAATTATTTCTTTAAAAGAAGATCATTCGTATAATAAATTTCTTGATAAAAAATCAGATAAAAAAGTAAGTGTTATAATTGGCACTTTTAATAGGTGGAATTTCTTACAAAAATCTATAGAAAGTGTTAAAAACCAAACTTATCAAAATATAGAAATAATAGTTGTTAATGATGGCTCTACTGATGAAGACTATTCAAAGAATATTCCTGATGGAGTATTATGGATAAATTTACCACAAAATTCAGGAGAAGCCCATGGCTTTAGATGTAGATCTTATACTTACAATTATGGAATAAAGGTGGCTAGTGGCGATTATATAGCATTTCTTGATGATGATGACGCATGGTATCCCAATAAAATAGAGAAACAAATATCTTTAATGCAAAGATATGGTTGTGGAATGAGCTGTACCGAATCTATGCAAGGAAGAGGGCTTTTTGATCTTGAAAAAGATTATAAAATATACATGGGCGGCATGCAAAGAAGGTTTGAAAAATGGAAAGTTGGCGAAAAAGTTTTTAATGTTGACTCCTCTGCCTTTCCAGTGCCAAATGTATGGAATAAGAATATTATGCTTGTTCATAATTTCTGCATAGGATCTTCTGTCGTTGTTGAAAAATCTATTATTGATAAAGTCGGCATGCTAAATGAGTCAAGAAAATACAAAAAAGGTCAGGATTACGAGCTATGGAAAAGAGTTCTTTCTGTTACTGACTGCGCTTATGTTAATGAACCTCTTACCTATTACGATCATGCACACGGCAAAGGCAGGCAATATTAATGAAATTCAAAACATTGCATGGTAGCATTAGGAGAGTTCCTAAAATTAAAAAATACTTAATCGATTGGGAAGGGAAAAGTAGAAGCAACATTCAATATGACACTAAAGTTTTCCTAAAAAAATATTGGTCAAACAATGTAGTCTTTGAAGAGTTTCCTGTAGCTGGAACTAGATTAACTTTAGATTTTTATAATGCTACAAAAAAAGTAGCAATTGAAGTACAAGGACAACAACATAGAAAATTTGTACCCTTTTTTCACGGAAATCGCATAAATTATATAGATCAATTAAGAAGAGATAAACAAAAATTAGATTTTTGTAATATTAATGACATATATTTAATTGAAGTTTACGAAAATGATTTTTCTGATAAATCTTTTGTTAAAAAGTTAAAAAACTATTTATGAGTGTAATATATTATTATACAACTACATGAAAGAAGACGATTTCAGCTTAGACGAAATACCTAAATTTCAAATACCTTCTAGTTTTTTAGAGCAACTTTACGAATTTACTGGAAATTCAGAGGGCAGTGCTGGATATGTGTTAAGTTATGTGGATAATAGCGGCAGAGCTTTAGTTTGCTCTAGAAGTAGTTCCCAAATAGTAGAGATGGGATTAAGGAAAGCTTTAGAAAAATACTTGATTGAACTTGAAGAAGGCGAAATATCTTTCGATATTCCAGAAGAATAACAGTTAAAGCATTGATTTTTATCTGTTTTCTAATTATGCTTATTGCATGATTTATAACTACGAACTTGAACAGCATCTTTTAAGCGGCATAATACAACATCCAGATTCATTTTTTGAAATCTCTCCGTTCATATCCGAAAAGGATTTTTATTCAGAATCTAGCTTAATAAACAAATCTATATTTTTTGTTTTAAAAAATTCCCTTGAAAAAGGCGAAACTTTAGACGAGATGTTGATATCTCAAAATATAAAATCATTAGGCATAACTTTTGAAGAGGGTATAGATATACTTGACTACATAAAGAGTTTATCCATGAGAAAGATGTCAGCAAAGGCTGTCCTTAAAACAGCTCAAGAGTTGAAAAAAGTTAGTATTAGGAGAGAGATAGCATACTCTGGGGTAGAGTTGACGAAAACAATGAAGAACTCTAAACTAGAATCTTATGATGACATCATATCTGCGGCTGATTCTACTTATCACAAAATTATAGACTTTTATGAGTCTGGTGACTCTATCCCAGAAAATCTATACGAATCAATGGAGGAATGTATTGAGGAGAGAGGCAATAATCCAATTGATGAGTTTGGATTACCTGGCCCCCACCAAAGGATTCAAGAGCTATATGGATCACTTTTAACTCCAGGAAATATATCTGTTGTAGTCGCTAGGTCTGGAATAGGTAAAACTCAGTTTTGTATGGATTTTTGCACTAAAGTTTCAGCCGCCAATGAGCATATACCCATATTACATTTTGATAATGGAGAAATGAGCAAAGAAGAGTTGACTATGAGGCAATGCGCAGCTCTGTCAGGGGTTCAATTAAGCCTTCTTCAAACAGGTAGATGGAGACAGGCTGGGGAAGAAACTGTTAACAAAGTGAGATCTACTTGGAAAAAGATAAAAGGGATGAGATTTTATTATTACAATTGTGGTGGCAAATCAATTGATGAGATGACAAATATATTAAGAAAATTTTATTTTTCAAAAGTGGGTAGGGGCAATCAGATGATATTTAGTTTTGACTACATTAAAACTACATTTGCATTATCAAATTCCTCTAAGACTGAATGGCAAATTGTTGGCGAAATGGTTGATAAATTCAAAAAATTAATAATGACAGAGTTAGTTTTTGACGGCAAGCCAGTAGTTTCAATGATGACGAGTGTTCAAATGAATAGATTGGGGACAAGCAGAAATAGATCTTCAGAAAACATCGTTGAAGACGAAACTGTTGTTTCTCTTTCCGACAGGATTATACAATTTTGCTCAAGCATGTTTATACTTAGAGCAAAGGAGCCCGCAGAAATAGCTGACCATGCAAATTTTGGAACTCACAAACTTGTATCTTTAAAATCTAGAAATTTAGGGCAAGACCCTCAAAGAGCTATTCAACCAGTAAGAATGCTTGATGGTTCACTTAAGAGTAATTTTATTAATTTAGACTTTAATAACTTTAATATAACCGAAAGGGGCGATTTAGTTGATCTTGTTGAGCATTTAAGGGTAGAGGGCTTCTCTCCAGAAGAAGATGGCGATTCTAACCTTCCAGGCTTATTTAATGAATAGCTCAAAAATAGAGGAAGTATTGACTTCTCTTGGTTATAAATTAACTGACAGAGGATCTTATTGGCAAACCTCTGCAATTTACAGAAACGGAGACAATAATACAGCCCTTCAAATTTATAAAGATACTGGGGTATGGAAAGATTATGTTGAGCAGACTCCTTATATGACCTTCGAAAAGCTTTTAAAAGTTACCTTAAAAACTAACGACGAGGAAGTCATAGGAAATTATATTAAAGAGGAAGATCCTTTTGAGTTTACAAATTTAAAATCTACAGAGAAGATAACTATGGAAAAAACATACCCAGAAAGCTGCTTAGATAGACTTCTACCTCACTACAAGTTCTATAACGATAGAAACATCAGCTCATCAACTTTGAAGCTTTTTAAAGGCGGCTATGCAACCGAAGGCAAAATGCTAAAAAGATTTGTCTTTCCAATATATAACTTAGACGACAAAATTCATGGATTTTCTGGTAGAGATATGACAAATTCGTCACAAAGGCCGAAATGGAAGCATATTGGAATAAAATCAAAATGGATTTATCCTCATAAATTATCTAGAGAAAGCATAGACAGCGAAGGCGAAGTTTTTTTAGTAGAGAGTATAGGAGATGTGTTAAGTTTATTTGAAAATAATCATAGAAATGTCTTATGTACTTTTGGTCTTGAGATTTCTCCATCTTTAATTTCTTATATCGTAGGCTTAAACCCAAGTAAAATTTATATTTCGTTTAACAATGATTCAAAATCAGAAAATAATGCTGGATTAATTTCAGCCTTAAAGAATTTTATAAAACTTCAATCTTTTTTTGATAATGAAAAAATATTTATACATCTTCCTACTAAAAATGATTTTGGAGAAATGAATTTTGATGATATTTCAGACTGGCATAAAAACCGTTTAAATATAGAAAAAAATCATCACGACTTTACTATAATTAATAATATTTCAAAAATACTGGAAAAGAAATCTTACCCAGAAGTTTTTTTGAAAAAATTTAAAAAATTTAAAAAAAATCATGGGTGACATATTTCTTTCAGCTAGCAAAATCAAACAAGCCCAAAGCTGTAGCTGGAAGTATTGGTGCTCTTATGAGCTAAAACTTCCCCAAAAAGGTAACGACGGATCAAGTAGAGGTTCGGTATGCCACTTAGTATACGAATTACTTGGCAAAGATAGGCATAGAAAGCATTATAATAAAATTATCACTAGTGGCACTATACATGGCTCTAGGGCTGTTTTAAAGCTAGTTGAACATCATGCATCAAAACTAAACGTTTCTGATGAAGAAAACATGGAAATGATCGATATGATGATAGTTCAAGGTCTACTATATGATTTTTTTGGAGATTCAAAAGAAAAACCTAGCGATGATATTTCAGAAAAAGAATTTAATTTAAAAATTGACGAAGAAGGTAAAAAATATAATATAAGAGGTTTTATAGATAAATTATTTTTATACTCTAAAAATAAAAAAGCATTAATTAGAGATTTTAAAACAAGCAAGCAAGTATATAAAGGCAAAGAAATATCTGACAATTTGCAAAATTTAATGTATTGCTTGGCAGTAAAGAAACTCTACCCAAAGTATTCTGATATATTAGTTGAGTTTGTTTTTGTTAAATTTGACCTTGAAGAAGACCTTTTAGGAAATCCTGGAGAAGGAGTTCTAAAAATGGAAAAAATTTCCGACAATGAGCTAGAGGGGTTCGAATACCAATTAAGTTCCATTCAAAACTATTTAGAAAACTTTGATGAAGAAGAAGCTATTTCTAATTTCGCAGCAAATCAAGATTATCCTAAGGATGGTACATTCGGCGGCCCCCTTATGTGTGGCAAACAAGGCTACAAAAAGTCAAGAGGCAAGCATATAAAAGATTCTAAAGGTAATTTAATACCTAACTACATATGTGAATATAGAAATTCTTTTGATTATTATGCTATGTATGACGATAAAGGAAAACTTGTAAAATGTTATTATTCCGAAGAAGATGCTCCTGATTTAAAGGATGGATTTAAATTAGAAAAAAAATCCTACGAGGGATGTCCACACTTTCAACAAAAAGAAAACGCTTTTTTAGTGTAATACATAAATATGTCAGTCCACAAAAAAAATGATCCCGCTTCAGGAAAACCTAAATTATTTTTTATTAAAGGTAATTTACTTTTAAAAAAAACAGTTAATAATATTAGATTTTTTACGAAAGAAAATTAAATATTTCCGAATTTTCCTCCACCACATGTTGTCTTCCTTGTATCTCTTGGAAGATTTCTAACTCCACAGTTTGGCAAATTCATACCCCTTCTCTTTGTAGGAGTTGTTCCTCTTGTAGTATTAGTTTTGTTTTTCGGAAAGCTTTTATAATTAACTGGGACATTAGCTTCAAATGATGTATTTGAATCATTATCATTAGTTGGAACATATGTTCCATCTTCGTTTTTAACATAAATAACAGAGTTTCTATGATCATTCCTTGGAACCCTTGGCTCCCCTATGCAAATTGCAGGAGTAGGTTTCTTGCCCATGTTTTTTGTATGGTAATTTTTGGGTGGTGCTATTGCTGCAACTACAGGATTTGTATTAGCACTTTCTTCAAATGGGTATGTATAATAAATTCCTTTTGTTCTACATCCTTCTATCGTAAACCTAAATCCACTTTTAGGCACAATATATCCAGTCCTATTAAACAGATAATAATCTACATTATTAAATTCATTTCCATCTTCATCTATAGTGCTTACTCCAAAATCAAATAACATATTATTTTCGAATTTGTCTATTCTACTATCATATCCAGATCTTCCAGATAGATAATCTGCAACACCAGAATCTAAAGTTATCACAAAGGCTCCAGTGTTATCTGGCTGTATAGTTATAGGCAAGTAACAATCTGGATTATCTGTAATATACATTGATGTAAAATCTTTTCCAGATCCAATTATAAGACCATTTTCATTTAACTCTTGAGCTTGAGATGCTCCAGTTATTTCTCTATACATTCTTTCTTCTGGTAGATATTCTCCAGTGTCATATGAATTAACAACTTCGTATTCTACAGAAACAATGTGTCCAGTTTCTGGAGTTCCCTCTGGGTTATATGCAAAACCAGATTCATATTCTGATGGAACTGCATCTGTTCTTATTACAAAATCCACCTCTACAGCAGCTAAATTCCAAAAATTATTAACAGCGACTTCTCTATTTAAAGTCCCAGTAGTTATTCCACTTTCTTGAGCAAGAAATGCTGGTTTTTCAGATAGGTTAAAAGGAAATCCATTCAGAGCCCCTATAGTTGAAAACTTATCTGCATCGTAATAGTATTCTTCTGCGTATGCCATGTAAAATATATTACACTTAAAAAATATTAGTGTATATATTATATATGAAAGTTTTAAATATTCTATTGCTTATATCCGCCCTAGGGCTTTCCTCAGTTGCTGCTTTCTTCAGTATTATCGGCATATCTATAATGTTTCCAGGTGCAGTTATGTCTGTTGTTGTTATGGCTGTTGCTCTTGAGGTTGCGAAAATAATTAGTGCAGTTTGGACTCATAAAAACTGGCATAATGTTTCTCTTTTTTCAAAGAGTTATTTATCTTTTGCCATAATAGTCTTAATGCTTATTACCAGCATGGGTATATTTGGCTTTTTGAGCAAGGCTCACATCGAACATCAAAGTGTTTCTGAATCAAATCAAATGCAGATGTCTCAAATAGAGTCAAAGATTCAAAGAGAAGAAGAGTCGATATCTAGAAATAATGATCTTATCGCAAAAATCGAAGAATCTTTTGCATCTAAAGAAGACAAGGATCAAGACAATATAAAATTAAATAATGAAAAAATAAGCTCTATCTACGATAGAATGGAGAAAGATATTAAGATAGACAATGAAGGAATTTCTTCCTTGAAGTCGAGGCTTTCAGAGCTAGACTCTCAACTTAATGCCGTTAGAGCTGAAAAGGGAGGTCTTTTTTCAAATGTTGGAAAAAAAATAAAAGATTTAGAGATTTCCCAATCTGATGAGCGGAACAGTATACAGGAAAAAATTGATGCTTATACTGAAAATATATCTTATCTTAGGAAAAAAGCAGAGGGCGAAGTCGATTCTTTAAGAAGTCAAATTGAAAATTATCAAAACAAAGAATACAATGAAAGCGGATCTAATCTCGAAGAAATTGAAGGCTATAAACGTTTAATTTCTGCTTCTTATGAAAATATAGATCAATTAAATTTAAAAAAGTTTGATCTATCCAATCAAAATCTAAGCCTTGAAACTGAAGTTGGACCTGTAAAGTATGTAGCAGAACTCATAGCAGATACAACTGGTTCAGAGGTTGATCTTTCAGATGCAGTAAGAATTATCATTATAGTTATAATTTTTGTATTTGATCCTTTGGCGATCATGATGATAGTTTGTGCTACATCTGGATTTTTCACTTCTCCTGTTGTAAAAAAAAAGATAGACCCTCCCTCTGACCCA
>CEUT01010211.1_pt1 | contig 15532 bp, 19 predicted proteins | sample 531401 | NCBI WGS metagenome assembly CEUT01 (sample SAMEA2622821, study PRJEB7988) | marine metagenome | biome: marine biome (ENVO:00000447); feature: surface water layer (ENVO:00002042); material: "saline water (ENVO:00002010), including plankton (ENVO:xxxxxxxx)" | depth 5 m | reverse complement strand
TTGTTAATACCTTGTTTGTTAGTGTTTGCGAGCCTGTCAGTGTCGCTACAGTTGAGTCTATGCTGACAGTAATAGTATTTGAGCTTCCTACAGTATCAATGCCTGTACCGCCCGCTACGGTGAATGTTTCACTGTCTAAGTCAATGGATAAAGCACCGCCTGTATCGCCTTGAAAATCAAGGTCTTGTGCTGTTAGCTGTGCATCAACATACGCTTTGATTGATTGTTGTGTGGCAAGTTTTGTGTTGCTGTTTGAGCCTAGATTGTCCTCATCTAGTACACCTGTAACAGTTGCACCACCACTGGTGAATATAAGACTGAATAACTTAGCGGGTACAGATTGCGCTCTAGTTGATTGGCTATCTATCCATTCTGTATTGTCATGGTCATATATAACCAGTGACCCCGCTGTGCTTGCAGTTGCATCATCTACATCTCTTTTCAACAGGGTATTAGCGCCCGCAAGACCTTGAGTGCCAACCGTTATGACTGATATGTTACTTGAGTCAGTTACTTCAATTTGGTTGATGGTACTACTAGGATTGATAGTAATGTTGTCAGTACCACTCATCTACTCATATTCCTTCTAATGCTGTATGTGCCTTCAAGAATACGATATACACTACTGCCAGTTACAATCTCTAAATCATATACGCCATCACCAGTTGATAGACTTGCTGTGTCTGTTGCGCTTATTGATAATGTTACAGTACCCGCCGCACCACCTAATGCTATTCTGCTGTTTGCTGTGGTGAGTGTTAGAATCACACTTGATGACTCAGGATTCTCTCTTAAATCCATCTCCGCGCTACTATAACCAGTTAAATTGATTAATGTACCGCTAGAGTCTTTCAGTGTAAGGACTTGTCCGAATGTTGCCCCTTGTTCTATTACAAAATGGTGATAACCCGCGCTCATGAATACCTATTCCTCTAATTAGCATGGTATCTACCATATTGCATCTGCTTAGATTGATAATACCAGAAAACTAGGCTTTTGCTTTTGTTTTCTTTTTGGTAGTTTTCTTTTTCTTTGTAGTTTTTTTAGGTGCTTTACCACCTTCATAGGCTTCATTCACATCTGGGGTGCTTGGGTCATCTGCTACAAAGTGACCTTTATCATCTCTGGCTCTCACTGGCTCTGCTTCCTCAACATCTGCTGTTGATTCTACTTTCACTTCCATAGCCCACCCATTAGCCACAAATGTACTCATTAATTCTTTTTGCCAACCTGACTTAGCTTCTACAATCTCATTATGAGCGTATAACCTTGCATCAGTTCCGTGTTTATTATTAGCGCCTACTTTTGGTACTACAATTTTATATGTGTTTGCCATAAGGCATTACTCCAAGTTAGTGAGTTGGGATAACTGTTACCCTTAAATTGGTGATTTACAGTCTGATAACAGCTAGCCCACTCATTACTACCTACTTATTACGCATTATGCGCTGTGAAGTCATTGTCCACTGTGTGTCTAGCATGACCCTTAACGACCATTGCCCCTATAGGCGTGCCGTTTGAGTGTGTGCCAGTCTTAGCAAGAACGACTCTCACATATCTCTTTCCGCCAACATATCCAACACGGAAAACACCACCCGCAGTATCGGGGTCACCACCTGTTGTTCCGTCTAGCTTCAAGAAGATACCGCCAGATGCAATAGTGCCATCCACAATATCTGCCTGTGCAACATCAGAAAATGTTGAATTATCATCAGAATGCTCTAATGAAACCTCAAAATGAACTGAACTGGAAAGAGTATCGCCTTCCGCACCAACATCAACAAGAACAGTAGCGCTTTCATAACCTTGTAGGTCTACTCCTGTTCCGTTAGCGGCGGCGCTTCTAACTGCGGCGGCTAAAGACACCACAGGTACTATATTATTACTTAAATCTCTCATAATTAGTCACCTATACCCTTATGTTGAACATTTTTGTTTAACGATAGCTTCCGCCTGAACCACTTGTCCACCGACTCTACGGCGTGCAATGTATCGCACATTACCTGTAGTTGCCTGTGTGAATGGGTCGCGCAAAACCGCCATAGAAACCCTGTCTACAATCATGTAGGCACGGTTGAAGTCACCGAATGCTACTGGGAATGTACCGCTACCCTCAGATGGCATATCAGTTGCTTCAATGTATGGGTTTCCTAGAATTGTGTTTGTAACACCACCAGTGAGCATCATACCCGCTTGGAAAACATACTGACCCGCAGTATCTTTTAGCTTACGAATGCTTGCAAGTGTATTTCTGTTAAAAACAAAAGTACCAGTTCTTGCATATTCTGATTTAATGCTGTGTACGAGTGTTATCAAACCATCTGCTGTCAGAGCAGTTGCGTTGCCTGATACAACCTCAGATACATCACCATTGGTCATGAATCCTTCTGGTTGTCCTACAGCGCTACCTGAAACGAAAGCAGTACCTTCAGCTTTTGCAAACTGTGTTGCAAATTCTGATTGCATCTCTGCTTCAAGGTTGAACACAGTATCTTCTAAGTCTTGCTCAGAAATATCTACCATTGCATAGTATTCATGCGCGGGTATTTCTTCAAGACCTACTGCGTAACCTGTTGTTTCGCTTCTTGTACCTGATTCAGCAACCCACTGCGCGGCGAATGTAGCTGTTCTTTTTGGAACTTGCACACTTCGCTGTCCAGTTGACCTGATTCTAGCTATTGACCGAATAGGCGAGATTTCAGTTACAGTTTTGAGTAACTCTCTCACATACTCTGGCGGTGCTAGGTAGCCACCTGTAGTGTCATTGCTGACTGTTAATGCTTTGACTTCATCTGGTGAGAGTGACTCTTTACCTTTACGGCAGTATTTATCAAATGTCTTTACTGCTATATCAATAGATTTAGAGTCAAATCCTGAATTAGGTCTGCGCAACACTGTTTCTAGTTGCTCAACCTTATCAGCTACACCTTCTTGAGCCGCTTTGGTTTGGGCTATTGATTGGTTGATATCTTCAAGAGAGTTAAGTTTAGCTTCAATCTTACCCATCTTGTCATTCAACAAAGCATCTTCACCCTTACCTTTCTCAAGTCTGTCAAGTCTTTCGTCATTAGCTTTTTTGAATTCTTCAAAAGCATGACCAAACTCAGACATAACTTCTTTTACATCACTAGACATAATTGCCCCCTTTAGATGTTTTTTATGGTTAAAGTTAAGGTTTTAATGGCATCTACCAGTTCTGTTTGTTCTTTTGATTGCAAATCTTGTAGCATCTCACTATTTGATTTTTCCTCAAAGACCTGATGAACGGCTTTTGCCGCCACCTTTGCTTCAGAACGAGAAAGATTGAAAGCATCTCGCATTCCTTTTTCCCACTCTCTAATAGAAACCGCTTCGCCCTTCACCGACATCACCGTAGCTTTCGGATTCATAGGGAAGGTTACTAAGCTAATTTCCATCAAATCTACTTCGCCAATCGTGCGCTTTCGTGTGCGCTTATCGTATTTGACTGAATCAGGGTTCGCTCTAAATCCTATAGACATACCATCTAGCGCACCCATCTTTAATAATTCGTATGCTTCTTTGCCCGCTTGTGTTTGCAAAGCAAGTCTGCCTTTTACATATAATCCATGCTCATCTTCTTTGATAGAGTCAAAAACACCAATGGGCATATCTGTTTTATGTTGATATAGAAGTTTGACACCCTTATTACCACGCCTTCTTAGACTGCGTTTGAATGCGCCTGTTTCAATAACATCATTTCCTAAGTCTTTGTTATTGAACACTGATGCGTAACCCTCAAAGCGACCGTATTCCTCTCTGTCTTCATCATCATCATCTACCATTGCTTTTAGGTCTGATATGACTTGCAAAAAGTCTTTTTGGTCTGTTATTTCTTGTGATTCTTTTTTCTTGGGTTTTTTTCTTTTGCCATATCCAGAAACTTCTCTGCCAGTCAGTTCTGTGTATTCAGCGTGTGTTTTGCATGGCATATATATTGTGTTGCCATTTTCATCATGAGTGTGGAATCCTACGCAACCAATCTCTTTTGCTCTTTCTGTTGCTTCTTCCTCTGTAGTGAAAACATCTCGTCTTATTTCTTCTTTAACATCATTCTGTGTAGAATCTTCTTGCAAAGTAGGCTCATTAGCCAAGACATCTAGCGCTGTATTTGCAGTGTCCATTCGTAAGTTCCTCTATTTAGTTCTTGCCATATTATCGTAACAAACAAAATCTTACAACAGATTGTGTTCATTCTGATATTCCATCTAGTTCATCTTCATCAACATATATTATCAAGCATCTACAATTTATAACATTCTTTGCACCGCCTTTAGGGTCACCCGCGTGCATCATCTGAGCGCCGCCCACATCAAATGGCTCATCCATATCTCTTACCTGACCATTGACAGCGCTGTGTGCTGACCTTGTTCTTAGGTCATTTGTAGCCGCCCATCTTTTCATCATCTTCACGCCATACTCATCTTTGACTGTTCTGTGATATTCATGCTGTGCAAAACTAACGGCGTTGTGTGTTTCTGTTCTTGCTATGGCATTGGCTCTGCGCCTTGCTATACCAGTAGTGTCATTTATCTTTCTTGCAATTTGTGACAGTGATAATCCTTCCTCTCTACCTTCCTTTATAACTTTTTCAATACTTCTTGATATGGTTGCTGTGACATTTACTAAAAATAAATCACGCTCATTGTTATAAAGTGTTACGAGTGATTCAATATCTCTGTTCCTATCAAACACTGCAACATCAACACTTTTATTTATTTTTTCATATTTGCTTTCATTGTCTTTAAATATAGTTATGTATATTTTTCTGTAGTGCCTTTTCATTATTGGTAGAAGCTCGTTCTCAAGCAATCTCTGTGATTCTTCTGTAGAAAATACACCGTACTCACGATATGTAGCTGACTGTGTTCTTATGTGTTTGAAAAAAAGACTTGTTAGTTTTCTAAGTATATTTTTTTCAAGGTTGTTCCTCATTCTCGCTTGTTTTCTTATCTCAAGCCTTACATTGATTCTGCCCTGTTTAAAGGCATTTAGCCGTTTTTTACTAAAATTTAGAAAATTTCTAGCCGCTCTGTGCGCTCTGACGGCGTTTTCTCTATGCGGGTGATGGTTAGGCATGGCTACTTTTTAGTTGATAATGGATGCCCTTTTGGAAGAAGGTCAGTATCAAACTTTGCCCTCTTGAATCTACCTGTCCTTAAAGCACCCAAAAAAACATTCACGCGTGCATATGCCCACTGGTCTGAATTTGATACACTTGGTCTTACACTTTGAGGGTTATTGTTGTATGCACCCACACCTCGTCTGAATACAGCTTCAAGCATTCTCAGTGTTGCTCTCTTGGCGGGGTTGTCACCATATTTTTCATTATGATCGTCCACTTTTTTCTTGAGCGCTTTTCTGACTTTTTCGCTGACTTTTTTCTCATCTTCTGTTGCGTGCACTGAAACCTCATACAGGATTTCTTCTTGTTTGGCTTCTTCACGCTCAATCTGATCACGCTTCTTCCTTGACCATGAGAATCCCGCATCTCCACCCCATAGTGCCCATGCAATCCTACCCGCGCTTGGATATCCATCTTCGCCAACATCAAAACCTTCTGCTTGTTTGTCTACCTCATGCCTACTAAAGAAACTAAACATTCTTTTGACTGTGCTAGGTGACAGCTTTTCTTTTTTTATCAGTTGATTGGCTCTTGCAACACCGACCATTGTGCCACCACGATTGTACTCTTTACGCCATTTCAAACCGCGCTCTGCTTCTGCTTTCATTCCATCAGTAGGTGTAAAGTCTATATCTGATATAGCCTTGTCATCTTGTAGCCACAATATTTCATCAAAATCATCTTCTATATCTTGATAATCTTGAATATCCTTTTCTTGTTCTTCCTCAGTGGGCTCTGGTGTTGACTCTGCACCTAGCGGGAAAAGTGTTGCTGATATATAAATTTCATCACCGCCGCTCACTGGACTGAGACCTAATACTTCTCTAGCTTCGTTCCTTGTCATTATGCCTTCGCGCACAGCACTGGTAACATTTTCAAATGTCTTACGCTTACGCTCTGATAAAGCGGGTATAGTCTCAACCATGTATTCAAATCTAAGGTTTTCGCCAAACATAGGTATTAGCCATTCATTTAGGTCTGATTGCAGTAATCTCAAATGCGGTATGATTGTTTCTTCATATAAGGCAAGTCTAGCTTCTGCCACATTAGAATATGTTTGTGCATCTGGTACACCTACTAATTGACTTGGCACTCCAAAGCACAACGCTATATCTGTTGCGCTCATGTGTTTAAGGTTTATAAAATCCATATCTTTTGGACTCAATCCCATCTCACGCCAGTCAAAGTCACCCTCTAACAATAATGGTCTTCCCGCATTGCCCGCGCCTTGAAATCTATTGTTGAGGTCTGTAAGTAATTGCTGTCTTTGTGCTTCACTCAAATTGACATTGAAGCCTGACTCATCTTTAGGCTTGAATATAACTGCGCCACTAGGTCTAGCACCATTGTTCAATAAGTTGATGTTGTGTTTGCTAGATAGGTTATGTTGGTCTACTTCCACTGCCGCCGCAGATAAAGGTGAGCAACCATAATAATCATCTAATGGATTCCATAGCTTGATGTGTTTCAAATCGCTTGCACCTGTGTCTTGGTCAACAGGATATGACTCTTGGACTCTCCCGTTTATCATATAATCATAGCTTTCTGGTATGGCTTTGTTACCGCCATTGACGACTACCCTATCTGGTCTTAACAAATGCAGTTCTTTTGGTCTGCCTATGTCACCACCAACCTTCAGTATGTATGCGTTACCACTCAGTAGTAAGAAGCCAAACAATGCTTGAGAAAATTCTGCGTATGATTGCAATGGGTTTGGTCTAGCAATCAAGTCAAGTATAGGGTGTACTTCAATCATCTGGTCGCCTGATTTAAGGCAATATTCTACGGCACTTGCGCCTTTTGATATCTCATTGACACATCTGTACACGATTGCGTTCTTTAGATAGCCTTCTTTTGCTAAGTCTTGATATTTGTATTGTTTTGGGTCACTAGCACCAACACCAAAATATCCAACCATGTTCGTTGCTTTATATTCATTCCCTCTTATGGTGAATACATTTTTTATATTATCTAACAATGCCATCAGCTTATTCTCCAGTTAACTTGTCCATGCGATTTGCTCAATTCTGATAATCCCCAGACTAAAGCATCCAACCTATCAGGACTTGGATTATTTTGTCCTGTGTAGGTGCACATCTGCGTTTCCAGTTCGTCAAAAACACCAACATGATGAACTCGCCTTTGCTCATAAAGGGCGGCAACAGGCTCTGCTCTAACCATCTTACCTCTTGATGCCCTTACTGACCTGTATGGAACATTGATATCTATTGTTCTGATCAACCTTTCCACTAGGTCACCACCATTGTTCACTTCTGCTACTATTCTATCTGCATCCCATTCATAGTAGGCTCTGACACTTATCTTACCCCAATTGTCTGCAGAATGCTTGCCTGATAAATCCTCTAAGACATAAAATTCATTTCTTGAGTCTTTTCCCACGACCACTATACCAGTTTCATCTGAGTTTTCATTCGCTGTCACAGCGGGGTCAATGGCTACGATAATTTGTGTGAGTTGTCTTTCTGTTCCTATCGGCAACCTTGATTCCTCAATCAAATCATGAGACCAAAGCGCACCTTCAATGTCATCCAATATTTCAGCATACAGTTCTTGTCTACCAAGAGCCGTGCCTTCATACCTTGATCGCATCATCGCCAGTGCTGATTCAGCTAGATTGGCTTCGTTCTCAAATGTGTTACCTTTTGTGACAGTCACATCTTCTCTTTCCACCAAACCTTTCAACAGCTTTGTTGGTTTCGGTGTTGTTGTGATTACGCATCTCGGTGATTCACCCAACCTCAACCCGAACATAAGTTGATCAAATGATTCTGGGTACTGCCACGAACACAATTCATCGCACCATGCTCTATGGAACTGACTACCTCTTAATCTCTCTGGATTGATAGCGGCATATCCAACAATTTTTGATCCGTTAGCTAGGCGCATTTCGCATATACTTGCTGAGTATCCGTTAGTTGCAAAGTCATCATCACAGCACTCTCTTGGTATTATTGATAATAAACCACTGTTACCTTGAAAGCAGACACGCCTTAAATCACCGAATGTTGGTGCTACGACTGCGCATATTGTGTTTGGATTCCTCAGTGCATAAAGAGCAATGTCTTGAGCGCCAGTTCTGGTTTTACCCCATCCACGACCCGCTAGGATGAGCCATATAAAATAATCGCCTTGTGGTGCCAGTTGTTTTGGTCTAGCTGTCTTGAGCCATTCAGTGTACAGCTGTATCGTTGACTTTTCGCTGTTGCTCTGCAACTGAGTCAAGCAATTCCATAGCACTTCGGAAGGCATCTGTTTGTTGGATATTTGCATTTAGGTTTATGTTGTCCGTGTTTTCACCCATAGCCAATCTGGCAAATTTCTGAGTTTTTATCGCCGCGCCCGCGAGAGCATCTAATTGATTTGGAGTGAATTCTTCCATGCTTGAGTTTTGACTGTTCCTAATAACTTGACCGACTCTTGCAAGTAATGCTTTCGCTATGTTGATTGAAGCCAAATCAAACTTCTTTGACTCTACAGAAAATTCTTTTATCCTTTGTGCATCCAGTTTTTCTTCATACTTTTTTTGGAACTGTTCTCTTTCAACCTTCCATTTTTCTCTCTGTGCCATTTTGTACAGTGTATTTTTTGACAGTGAGTACTGGTCTGCGAGTTCTTCAATGGTTGATGTTCTTCTGAATCCTTGTGAATCAGCTTCGCCTTGAACATATGCAAGTCTTAGTTTTTCTTTTAAGTCAGAAGTTATCTTGGGATATTTGCTGTCTTTGTTAGCCATTTTGTGTAATTTTCTGTAACTAAAATGTTTTTATAACAAATATTTTTATATTTTGAAATCATTATATTTTTTATTTGTTGATTCATGTATTGCTTCTTTGCCTGTGTATTTCTGCCATCGTTCAATAATCACATCTGCAAATCTTGGATCAAGTTCCATCATGTAACATTTTCTTTTAGCTTTTACACTAGCTATGAGTGTACTGCCCGCACCACCGAACAGGTCAAGCACGAGCCAATCTTGCTTTGATGAGTTTTGTATGAGTCTTTGCACCAATCCCACTGGCTTCATTGTGGGATGCAGTTCGCTTTTATTTGGCTTATCAAAGTCTATGACTGTTGCCGTGAAGTTCTCTGTCATTTTTTTTATAACTTCTATCAGTTCATTTTTTTCCATACGGTTGTAGTCAGGCTTGTTTTCAATGACTGTTGTTTGAGTGAAGTCTTCACAGTAGTAATGACCCGCGCCTTCTTTCCATCCGTAAAGTATAGGCTCATGTTTCCAGTTGTAGTCTTGTCTACTTATGACTGCGTGCTGTTTATTCCATATCAAGTTTTGCGCCAGTTTAAATCCCGCATCTACAAACTCTTTTGTGAAGCTCGCTCTTTCTGCTTCGGAGTGCGCCACATATATCACAGCGCCTAGCTTCATGTTTTCATAATACCTCTTGTATGTTTCTGCCAAGAAGTCTTTGAAGTCTTCCGTATCCATATCATCATTCATAATTGTTCCCGCGCTCTGCTCTACGGCAACATTGTATGGTGGGTCAGTGAAAACCATATCTGCTCTTTGTCCGTTCATCAGTTTTGTGACCGTTGCTTTGTCTGTTGAGTCACCGCACATGAGTCTGTGCTCACCCATCATCCATACATCACCTACCTTGTTCACATATTCACCAGATATCTCTGGTACATCATCTTCGTCACTGAGACCCTGTGATGCCAAATCATCAAGGTCAACATTGATATCCATGTCTTTCAGTTCGTTTTGTGTGAAACCTGTTAGGCTTATATCGTAGTCACTCTCTAGCAGTTCTATTATTTCTTTGGTCAGCAAATCTGTATTCCATTTTGAGTACTCTGCGGACTTGTTGTCCATTATTCTGTAGGCTTTTATTTGCTCATTAGAGAGATGTTCAGCGAGGATGCATGGTATTTCGTTCATGCCAAGTTTCAGTGCGGCATTGTATCTTGTATGCCCCACCACGATTTCGTAGTTCGCATCAAGGACGAGGGGTTGTTGGAATCCAAACTCTTTTAGTGATTTTTTGACAATGTTGACAGCATCATCATTTTTTCTAGGGTTTTGTTTGTAGGGTATTATTTTATCTACAGGTATGTTTTGTATATTCATTTTTCCCTCTGGAATGTATTTTTATTATAGCAGTTCTAATCTACTTTTACTTCATAATCTTTAGTCACCACACCTATGTCCTTGCTACCTCTAAAGTGTGCTTTCACAAATGTTTTCTTACCGCTTGCTAGTTTGCGTATGTGCTTCCTAACACTGTGGAATGCTGTACCCTCTGACCGTTTACCTTTTGATTCGCCGCCAGATGGCTCTCCAAACATATTAAGTTTCAATGTTTTGTGTTGATACTTGGGTCTAGTTCTAAGTGTAGAGTCTTTTAAGTTTTTGAGTTGTGTATGCCCTACTGTGTTGTTGGGTCTGCCTAGTACATCTTTTGAGTCTGTTATCTCAGGATATGCTAGCAACACATTGAGTTGCACAATTACCATTGATATATGAGATGTCCAATCATTCAAACTGGGATTTGTGTAAGCATCATTGCTATCTGGGTCTGTCAAAATGAAACCGTCAGGAAAATTCTTCAACCAGAATGTGTAATCTTCTTTACCTACTACCCTGTTTAAGTATGGGCTCAGTTCTTCTTTATGATGATAAGTAAATCCATAAGTACAATAGTCATGCGCCCAAGTAATATTATCACTCATGGATAAGTAAGGCGCCCCCCTTTTTTGGTAGTAAAACATTAAGGCACTCAAAACATCTTGTTCTGTGTCTGCTGTCTTTTCACCGTCATTACCCACCAAAACATGATATATACAGTTTTCTGTTTCTAGCTGTATAAGACAAGATTTATAAGGTAAATATATTTTTAAATCTTCAACCACCTTTTCCATTTCCACTGGTGAGAGATTGTTCTTTGTATCTCTTGCATCTATGTAGAACTTCATAGCTTGCTGTATTTCTTTGCTCACATCTTTGAAGTATTTAAGCTGTTGCTCTAAGGGTAAAATACCTTTTTTATGATTCCAATGCACGGGGAGTGCTAAAGCATCTAACCATTCATCACTTTGATACCCGTGTATGAGTTGTTGCAGTATTATGTTATTCATCTTTATAACTCACTATGTTGCACTCATACCAATCTGCCGTGTATTCATCCGTAGTGCAAGTTCCCTGTTCCACCAGATTGAGGCGCAGTCTAGTTTTCCATGTTTGTTGCCTGTCTGGATATAGCGTGTCTAGTATTTCTTGATTCATATCTGTCAGTTGATTGAATGCCTTGACCGCTCTTTGATATTCTTTGTATTGAGATTTTCCAATCCTTTGCGGCATTGCTAGACCTTTTCTCAAATCTATTTTTGTATAAATATCGTCAAGCGTTTTCATGTTATTCCTGACTATAAGTTGTAGCGTTTTATCTGCATTCATGATTGCACCTCTCTCAGTATCCCATTCGGATACTTCATTGCCTGTGTAAGTTTTTTCCAGTCACTGTCATTTAGATAGAATGATAAATCATATACTGGTATGTTCTTATCAAGTTTATATTTAGCCTTCATTTCGGCAAACACTTTTTCGTAATAGTTCATCATCTTAATCCTCTATCTTTGAAGTTCTGATAAACATCATTCCGCTTTTGCTAGGCAACCATGCCTTCCCATTTTCCATAACTTGATCAACCCCATCTGAATGATATGCTTCATAAATGCAGTCACCACATAAGACTGAAAACTTTGGTGCATCATCATTCATCACCATTCTTACCCATCTGGTATCGGTAGGAAGGCTACGGTGCATCTTCACACCAAACTGTGGCTCACCGAGTTGCTGACACATGTGGCAATAATCCTCATGGCTTTCTTCTACATGAAACACTAAGTGTTTCTTATTGTCTGTCTTGTTCATTTTATGTACCTCATTTAATTTAAGACACGGACAGGATACTACACTTAGTGTCTTATTGCAAACTTATTTTTATATGTAGCGCAAATCCAAATAGTTTTTTTCTAACTCTGTAATTAAATTCCCTTACAAATCAGTAACTTACATATTAGATTCTCCCAATAGTGGATATTTATTTCATGTTTGTTAAAATATACATACTTAAATGATTTACATAATTTGAAAAACTAGAGGAAAATAAAATGAATCAAGTAAATTTAGATAACGGCAGAAGATACGGGGTTGAGGTAGAATTTGTTTCAAAATTGATTCGCAGTCAGATGGCAGACAAAATTCAAGATGAGACAGGGGTTGAGATGCATTGTGTTTCTTACTCCAATAAGAGCAACATCTGGAGATTGAAGTATGACGGCTCAGTTGACGGGTCTTCTGAGTATTGTCACGGAATGGAATTAGTCACTCCGATTCTTCACGGTGAAGACGATATGTTGAAACTGAAGCGTGTGGTTGATGTGATTGAGTCTGTCAGCAAGGTGAATCGCAGTTGCGGACTTCATGTTCACATTGATGTTGTGAATGCTTCTACGCACAACCTCAGAAAACTCATGAAGTTCTTTTCTAAATATGAAGCGGCAATCGGGTTGCTTCTTCCTGAGAGTAGACGAGGGCAAAACAACAGATATTGTCAGGACGCATACTGCACTGAAAAGAATCTTTATGAAGTTCACAAAGAGCTTAACAGAATGAAAAAGAGACACCTTCTTAGCTACAGCGAGTTCAGCGGTAGAGACAAGTGGAACTTCCAGAACTACATCGTTCATGGCTCATTTGAGAATCGCGCTCACAGTGGCACTCTTGACACAGCTAAGATTGAGAACTGGGTCAGATTAAGTCAGGGCATGGTTGAAGCCGCCTTCACATTCAAAGGGTCAACGATTTACCCTGATGACACAACGCGCACTTACACATCAAAGCACATGCTTGATGCTCTGGCAAAGAAAGGGGTAATCACAAAAGATATCAAAGCATTTTACAAAAAGAGATTCATGGATTTGAATACAAAAATTCATAACAAAGATAAAGCGAAATGGATGTGGGCAAGGAAGCCTTCATCAATTCGCGCAGATAACTCTGAGAGTATGGTTTCATGAGGTTTATAGATAACGATGGTAAAACATACAAAAGCACGACTAAGAAAGATTTGGCACAAGAATTATTTCAAATCAGTTGGGCTAAGATATACGCAGATGACAGACTTGAGTGGTGCAAGCAATGTTCTGTCAGGGTCTACGAGATGCACGGATATTTATTTGAGTTCAGTGACGAGGTAGGCTTTATAGATGAAATGATTTTTTATGGATTGATAAGAGAGGTAAATTGATATGTTGTATTTCGCATACGGTGCAAACACAAATTTAGAGAGCATGGAGTTCCGTTGCCCTGATGCAGAGCTAGTCACTACGATAGCTTTGCCTGATTGGGTGTTGGTTTTCAAAGGTGTCGCTGATATTGAGACTTCACCAAAGAGCAAGGTCTATGGAGTGATTTGGGATATCACTGATGATTGTGAGCGCAGTCTTGACCGCTTTGAGGGTTACCCTCACCTATATCGCAAAGAGCACTTCTTGGTAACCATCAACAAGGATGGTGTAGAAACTACTGAAACAGTGATGTTTTACAAGATGAACAGAAGTGAGTATCACCCGCCTTCAAAATATTATTTTGACATCATTGAAGAGGGTTACATCCAGAATGGAATGAACACAGCACCTTTGTATGACTCGCTTCATTCTGTTTCTCATTTAGTAGATATGACGAGTTCTTCACTGAGATAGTTCTTTTCCATGTGATAGACGCCTTTATTTTTAGTTTCCTTTAGTAGTTTGAATCCTCGCTTTGCATAATGATTTTTGTGCAGAGTGAGGACTTCAATCTTTTTGTATCCCAAGTCTTTTGATATCTTTTCCCTGTAATCATTTATTGTTTTGAATGACCCTCTCCCTCTATATTGGGGTAACAGCCACGAGCCTTTGAGCCTTGTTTTTTTTCTGCCTAAGTGTATTGCACAACATCCTATAATTTCTTTTTTATGTTTCACATGAAACCACATTGTATCTTTAGTTTCAGTTAGACTGACTCGCTCTTTCTTGGCAAGATTTTTGAATCCTTTTATTGATTCATAGTTAACTTGATGTAGATATATTTTGCTTTGTTGTATTTTCATCTTTTTCTTTTATTTTTGGGTACCATGCTTTTGAGTACTCATGGTTTTTTATATCTCTCATCTTGAACACACCTTCTTGATACAGTAGCTCAACCTCTGACTTTGTTGCGCCCAATTGCTTCCCTAGCTTCTTTACTTCCCATCCATGTGTGTCTATAAGCTCACGCACCATCTCTGACATCTTCGCGGCTATGTGGCTTCCTTTGGCGCGATTCATCCTCACCGTGAGTATCATTGCTTTGTCACGGGGCACATCAAAAATAACGCAAGGCACTTTATGTTGATATTTTTCTATGATTTTTTTGCTTGTTTGGCTCAGCATTACCCTGTGAAAGCCATCTATGATTATGTTCTTTTTTGTAATGATCACGGGTTGCACGAAGCCAAACTCCAAAATATTCCTCTCCAAACTCTTGAGTTCACTGTTATAGACAAAATTTGGATTGTAGTTATTGGGGTTGAGTTGTTGTGCGTTCATCCAAACCACGCGGTTTATTGGGTCATTCATTATTGATCCATGTGCTTTTGACATATAAATTCCTCTTGTATGCGCCAGTTCTGAAATAAGTGAATATGTGTTCTATGGGATATCCGTTTGGGTCATTGCGGTGCATGACCACAGCTTTTTTGAATTGCTTTATCGCTTTGCTCTTTTGCTTTCCATCTCTTATGTGGTCTTTGATGTAATCTAGCACAGTGTGAAGATTCTTTGAGTATTTGTTTTTGAGTTTATCGCCATCCATCTGATTCCAGTATTTGTCTTGGAGTTGTGTGTCAGGAAAGATGTCAATAATTTGTTGATACAATATTGGGTCTAGTGTTTTTAGTTTATAGAATCTTCTTGCGTTTTCTGAAACCAGAGGTGTAGCGACTCTGAGTTGTTCTTGATTCCACATCTGCTTATCGTAGATGGAACAGTATTTAATACCTTTGTCATATAGGTATTTGAAGACATCGTTTTCTTGCCAATCAAAAATGGGCTTACATAATCTGACATTGCCAATGTTACTAGCCGTGTTGTTTATGTAGTTTTCGTTCACTTTTGACATACAAGCACCGTACCGCGTTATTGATTCGGCGGCTCTGATACCATTGATAAGAGCTATCTTTCCTTTGTAGAAACTAGCAGTGAATGAATCCATTTTATATTGGTTGAATACATCTTTGCTTGTAATCGCGTGATCAGGTTTAGGTCTAATGTGCACCCTGTTTTCATCCCATTGTATGTATGTTTTTGTTTCACCTAGTATGTGTATTT